>Ga0114932_10000113_pt1 | contig 92502 bp, 97 predicted proteins | sample 2SBtaG_2_FD_87286 | JGI IMG/M metagenome (GOLD analysis project Ga0114932, IMG submission 87286) | Deep subsurface microbial communities from Kolumbo volcano to uncover new lineages of life (NeLLi) - 2SBTROV12_ACTIVE470 metaG | ecosystem: Environmental > Aquatic > Marine > Volcanic ...
GCTAGTCCAGCAACAGCAGCAATAGGATTTCCATTCAGGGTACCTGTTTGGGGTATATAGTTGTTTTGATGTAATGCTCCATCGTAATGTTCCATTATTTCTTTTTTACCTGCTACAGCAGCTAGAGGAAATCCTCCTCCAATAATCTTTCCGAATGATGCCAAGTCAGGAACTACATCAAAATATTCTTGAGCACCACCATAAGACAATCGAAAACCTGTTACAACTTCATCAAATATTAAAGGTATATCATATTTAATTGTTATTTCTCTCAATTGTTTTAAAAAACCATCAGAAGGTGAAATAATTCTTTGAACAGGTTCAACAATTACCGCAGCAATATTATCCTTCTCTTTTTTGATAATTGATTCAGTGGTTTCGATATCATTGTATGGAGCTATTAAAACTGTTTCTGCTATTACTTTGGGTATACCTGCTGAATCAGGTTCTGGTTGAGGAAATTCTTGATTTAAAGTTGGAAGTTGGCTCATAAGAGCATAATCATGAGAGCCATGATAGCCACCTTCAAATTTTAAAATCTTATCCTTTCCAGTATATGCTCTAGCTACTCTCATACATTGGAATGTAGCATCTGTTCCACTTGTTGTGAATCTTATCATTTCTGCGCATGGTACTGCAGAACATATTTCTTCAGCCAATTCAATTATAGATTCATTATTGAGGAAGAAAGTTGAGCCTTTTTCCATTTGTGTTTGAACGGCTTCAACAACAGCTTGGTTAGCATGACCAAGTATCATTGGGCCCGATCCTATAAGATAATCAATGTATTCGTTTCCACTTAAGTCATATATTTTTGAACCTTTACCGTGGCTTACAATAAATCCTTGCTCAAATTTACTAGACATATTACCGAGATTACCTGCTGGCATGTACCGACTGGCTAATTCTTCAGATATTTGTTCTTTTTTGCTTTGTGGATTTCTTTTATACATTTTATCAACTTCCTATTGCTTACTCATTACGTCAATAAGTTCTTGAACTGCATCTGCAGAAGCGTTTAACATGGTTTGTTCTTCGTTTGAAAGGTCAATTTGAATTATATCTTCTATACCTGAAGAACCAATTTTTACTGGGACTCCAACATATAAGTCATTTATTCCGTATTCACCAGTTAAATATGCAGCACATGGCAATATTCTGTGTTGATCCAAAATAATCGAATCAACCATTTCTGCAACACCTGCAGAAGGGGCATAATATGCTGAACCAGTTTTGAGAAGAGAAACTATTTCTGCCCCTCCATCTTGGGTTCGTTTAATAATTTCGTCTAATCGTTTTTTTGAAATCAGTTCACTTACAGGAACACCACCTACTGTAGTATATCCAAGAACAGGAACCATGGTATCTCCATGGCCTCCAAGTACATATGCTTGAATATCTCTTATCGAAACATTTAATTCTTGAGCAAGAAAGGTTCTAAATCTAGCCGTATCAAGTACACCAGATTGACCAATAACTTTTTCACGAGGTAGACCACTTGATTGATATACCCTTTGAGCCATAGCATCTAAGGGATTGGTAACTACAATAATAATAGTATCTGGAGAATATTTCACAACTTCAGAAGTGACAGAATCCATAATTTTCATATTTGTAAAAAGTAAATCATCTCGGCTCATTCCTGGTTTTCTAGCAACTCCTGAGGTGATTACAACAATATCTGAATTTTCAGTGTCTTTGTAATCATTTGTACCGATTACTTGCGCGTCACTACCAACTACAGGTCCTGATTCAAGCATATCAAGTGCTTTACCTTGGGGTAGCCCATCGACGATGTCAATGATTACAATATCTGCATATTGTTTTTCAAAAATTCTTTGAGCAGTTGTTGCACCAACTTGGCCTGCACCAACTATAGTAACTTTTTTTCTCATCCAATTCCTCACTTGTATATATTCATGTTAGTTAATTAGACAAAAACAAAAAAGGTAGTCTAATTATTAGTTATCTGCTCTATTGTATGGGAGTAATCAAATCCGTAACATAGGCTGTATCACAGAGGAATATTACCATGCTTTTTAGGCGGAGTCGAGTCGCGTTTATTTTGCAACATTTCAAGTGCTTTTATGATTTTGGGGCGAGTCTCAATAGGATCAATAATATCATCAATATATCCTCGTCCAGCAGCTAAATATGGATTAGCCCATTTAGTACGATATTCTTGAACAAGCTGTGATCGTAAATCGTCAGGATTTTCACTTTTAGACAATGCAGCTCTTTGTAAAATATTAACAGCTCCTTCAGGACCCATAACAGCTATTTCAGCAGTAGGCCATGCATAATTAATATCTGCTCTTAAGTGCTTACTTCCCATAACTAAATATGCGCCACCATAAGCTTTTCTTGTAAGTATTGTTATCTTTGGAACAGTTGCTTCTGCATATGCATATATCAATTTTGCTCCATGCCTAATGATACCTCTATGCTCTTGATCTAGACCAGGCAGAAATCCTGAAACATCTACTAATGTCACCACAGGTATATTAAAACAATCGCAGAATCTTACAAATCTTGCAGCTTTTTCTGATGCATCAATATCTAAAACTCCAGCTTTGATCATCGGTTGTTGTGCTACAATACCGACAGATTTACCATTCATTCTTGCTAATCCAATAATGATATTTTCTGCAAATTTTTCTTGTATTTCCATAAAGTCGCCATTATCAATAATTCTGCCAATTATTTGTTTCATATTATATGGTTTTACATGGTCGTCAGGAATTATGTGTTGTAACTCTGGATCCATTCTGTTTATATCATCAATGGCGCCATTGTTTGGAACGTCGTCCATGTTGTTTTGGGGTAGAAAACTTAATAGGCGCCTTACTTGTTCTAAACATTCCTGTTCCGTGGTATAAGCAAAATGGGCAACGCCACTAGTTGTTGCATGGGTAGATGCTCCCCCAAGTTCTTCATGTGTAACAATTTCTCCCGTAGCTGCTTCGACAACTGAAGGGCCTGTAATATACATTTGACCAATTTCTTCAACCATAAATATAAAGTCTGTTATTGCTGGGGAATATACAGCACCTCCTGCACAAGGTCCTAAAACCACAGAAATTTGAGGAACAACTCCCGATGCCATAGTGTTTCGTAGAAAAATATCACCATAACCAGCGAGACTAACGACCCCTTCTTGTATTCTTGCTCCTCCAGAATCAGTTAACCCTATAATTGGTGCACCATTTTTGATGGATAAATCCATTACTTTACAAATTTTTTCTGCGGAAGCTTCGGATAAAGATCCTCCAAATACTGTAAAGTCTTGAGCGTATATATATGTTAATCTACCGCCAACTTTCCCAAAACCAGTAACTACTGAGTCGCCATCATATTTTCTACCTTCAGGACCAGTATCTCCAGACCAATGGGTTACGAATGGGTCAAGTTCTTCAAAAGTGTCAGGATCAAGGAAAAAGTCTATTCTTTCACGAGCTGTAAGCTTACCTTTTTCGTGTTGGCTTGCAATTTTATTTCTTCCACCACCACGTTTGCCTCTAGCTCTTCTTTTATGTAAATCATCTAAACGTTGTTCGTTTTGTTTTTCTATAGCCATAGTAACCTCAAGAAATATTATTTCTATTCAAACGGTGAGATGCTAACAAATAAATAACAAACTAGCAAGGCAATAAAAGTTTATTTTGCTGACATTATTTCGTATTAAGTCTAGCTAAAGTTCTGAAATGCTAGATTATTTGTCGTAAACCTTCAAACAATAGTCTTAATGCCAAAACAGTAAGCACAATATTGAATGCTTTTGCAAAGACTTTTTCTGGCATCCATACAAGAATAGTTTTACCTGACCATGTTCCAATTATTCCAAAAAGTATCATGCCTATTATTAAAGGTACATAATTGGAAAAGGAAAATCCTAACAACCCAAAAGTTATAATTTTGACACCATGTTTCCATGTCATAAATGCAGCATGTGTTGCAACTGTTGATCTTCGTTCATTTGTTATAGATCGAATAAATGGTGCAATTATCGGACCCGTTCCGCCAACAAACATTGTTACAAATGATGAAAATGCACCAAGACCAGCGAATTTTAGGTTACTGGCTTTAACATTATTTGCTATTGGGCCATAAAGAGAATAAAGAATAAATATTCCAATAAATGATTGAAGCAAATATTTAGGTAAATCAACAATTATTTGGCCTCCAATCGTTACACCAATAATTGTTCCTATAATAAAGGGAATCATGTAACTAAATGTTATGTGTCGCCATAACATTAGTGCTCTTGATATGTTAGAGCTCATTTGAATGACAGCATGTATAGGTATAATTACTAATGGATTCATAAATGAAACCATTATAATTATTAACATTGCACCTCCACCCAAACCAAAAGCAGCTGTGATGGTTGAGGTAAAAAAACTTGCTAAACAGAGAAGAAAAAATTCTAATGTGGAAAGTTCTGGCACATTAGTAATAATATCTGTGATAAATGACATGAATTGAGTTTGTTTTATATTTTATTAAGCGTTTTTAATATCGAAGCTGGTGTTAATGGGAGATTAGTCATTCTTACGTTCGTTGCATTAGAAATAGCATTTGCTATAGCTGCTAGTGGTGGGATGATTGGGGCTTCACCAACTCCTCTTACTCCAAAAGGATGCCGTGGATTTGGTACCTCAACAATAACACTATCAATCATTGGTAGGTCGAGAGTTGTAGGCATTCGGTAGTCGAGCAAAGTTGCATTAGCAATTGTTCCATCAGAAGTGTAGAAAAACTCTTCATTTAAAGCCCATCCAATTCCTTGTACGGTAGCACCTTGAACTTGCCCATCTACATATGCTGGTTGCATTGCTGTACCAGCATCGATAAATGCTGTGCATCTAATAATATCTACTTTACCAGTTTCTGGATCAACTTCAACGTCAATAATATTACCGGCAACAATCGGGCCTAAGCCTCCTTGTGTATCTGAGGCAGAACATGTTATTGGGCCGCCTGTGGCCATTAATTTCCCTGATAGCTCTCTAAAAGTATATGAATCATTTCCAAAGGAAAATATGCCATTTTCAAACTTGATATCTTCTGGTTTAGCTTCCCATAAAATAGCTGCTCTTTGGCTCATTTGTTTAATTATCTCTTGAGCTGCACTTATTACTGCTAATCCCGTGTCAAAAGTGATTCTGCTTCCTCCGGTTCCACCTGTCCAACCTACTGAGTCGGTATCAACTACAGAAGGATTTATGTCTTCTGCGTTAATTCCCAATATTTCAGCAGCTTGCATTGCAAGGCTTAATCGTGTGCCTGATAGATCAATTGATCCAGTTATTAAGTTAACAGTTCCATTTGAATTTACGTTGAGAGTAGCTGATGACCCAGTCCCTCCTGCTTGAGAACGAAAACCCACAGCAATGCCTCTACCTCTATTTGGTCCTTCTAATGGAGATTTGTAATGAGGATGATTTTTCATAGCTTTTTCAATTTCTTCTGTACCTACTTCAGGTAATACGGGACCACTTGGCATTCTGTCACCTTTACGAGCGACATTTAATAATCGTAGGTCTATAGGGTCTATTTTTAATTTCTCTGCTATTTCATCAATTATGCATTCAACAGCGAAAGCTGCTGTAGGCTGTCCAGGGGCTCTATATGCTTGGACTTTTTGTTTGTTGCAAACAACATCGTATCCGTCAACTAAAAAATTCTCGATTTTATATGGACCAAAACTTGTCATTGCCCCACCACCTACTGGTGAGCCTGGAAAAGCCCCAGCTTCATAAGCCATATAATGATATCCAGCGGTTATAATTCCTTTTGAAGTAACCCCAATTTTACATTTACTGTATGTAGCAGATGTTGGTCCTGTTCCTTCAAAAACTTCTTTTCGGCTCATAATTATTTTTACTGGGAGTCCTGATTTTTTTGACAATATGGCAACGACTGGTTCTAAATATCCCACTCCTTTGCCACCAAAGCCCCCTCCAATTTCAGTTGGAATAACTTTAACAGTAGATTCAGGAATATCAAGGATATTTGCTGTAATCGAACGAACATTGAAACTTCCCTGAGTGCATGTCCAAATAGTTAACCTGCCTTCATTATTCCAATCAGCTGTCGATGCAAAAGGTTCTATATATCCTTGATGCACTGTTTCAGTATTAAATTCCCTTTCGATTATAAGGTCAGCTTCTTTAAAACCTTTTTCTAAATCTCCTCTTTGGAATTGAATATGTCCTGCAATATTACTTTTTTTACCAGTATCTTGACCTGCTGAGAATCGATCTTCACGAAAAACAGTAGTGAGGTTATCGTGAAGAAGAGGTGCATCTTCTGCCATAGCTTCTTTTAAGCCTACAACAGCTGGCAAAACTTCATACTCTATTTCAATAGATTTAAGAGCTTCTTCTGCTATTGCAGGGTTAGTTGCTGCAACAGCAGCAATAGCATGCCCAATGTAAAGAACTTTATTTTTAGCTAAAGTATTTTCTGCAATCATTCGTGGATTTCTTTGAACTTGAGAAAAATCAATTCCCAAATTTGTAAGTAATGGAAAATCATTTGCGGTGGCTATTGCTTTAACTCCAGGTATAGCCTCAGCTTTTTTTGTATTGATTGATATAATTTTTGCATGAGCGTGAGGACTTCGTAATATTTTACCGTACAGCATTCCTGGTAAGTCTATGTCAGCGCCGTATTTTGCCTTGCCTGTAACTTTTTCATAACCATCATGTCTTATAGGTGTTGTTCCAATTACTCGATAAGGCTTATCTTTTTGAATTGAGGTACTCATTACACTCCTTTGATATATGGAAAATAAAAATTATAGCTTAAAATTTTTTATTTATTGAAATGTAGATTCCAATATTCAAGGCTATCTACAACAGCGATCCAACTTGCTTCAATAATATTAGTTGATGCTCCCATAGTTTGCCAAGACCGATTACCATCCGTTGAGTCAATTAATACACGAACAAAGGCTTCTGTTCCTGATCCCTGATCAATAACTCTAACTTTATAATCAGTAAGCCGAACGCTATCTAGGGCAGGGTAGTCTTGTAATAATGCTTTTCTTAAAGCAAGATCAATAGCATTAACAGGTCCATTCCCTACAGATGCAGTATGCCTGATTTCAGATCCAATTCTTAATTTAACAGTAGCTTCAGTTAACGTATCTTCAGTTAAAGAACTTTTGCTTTCTACAATCACTCTATAGTCAATTAATTCGAACATTGGTGTAAATTCATTTATATTTCTATATGCAAGTAATTCAAAAGATGCTTCAGCACCTTCATATTGATGTCCTTTACTTTCACGGATTTTAATCTCTTTTGATAAATCTGCAACACTTGCAGATATTTTGTTAGATGGGAATCCTAGTTCTTTTAATTTGAATGTAATATTTCCTCTTCCTGAGAGTTCGGATACTGTCATTCCGGTAGTATTGCCGACTAGTTCGGGTTTGATGTGTTGGTAACTGTCAGCGAGTTTCATTACTGCAGATGCATGTAGTCCCCCTTTATGGTTGAAAGCATTAGCTCCGACATATGGTTGAAAGTTATTTGGGGGAATATTAATAATTTCGCTTGCAAACTTATGTAAGTCTGTGAGACGACTCAATTGTGTTTGATTTAAAACTTCTACGTTCATTTTTAAAGAAAGATTTGCAGCTATACTAAGAATATTAGCATTTCCACATCGTTCTCCATATCCATTAAGAGTTCCTTGAACCTGAGTAACACCTGAATCGACTGCAATTAAACTGTTCGCTACAGCCAGTTCACAATCATTGTGTGTGTGAATTCCTAATTCTGTATCAATATTGTTTTTTACTTCTTGGATAATTTGTTGAATTTCTGATGGCATTGAACCACCATTAGTATCACAAAGTACTATACACTCAACTCCAGATTCAGATGCTTTTTTTAGACATTGTAATGTAAAATCTTTATTAGACTTAAATCCGTCAAAAAAATGCTCAGCATCTAAAAATACTCTTTGACCTTTGGATTTGAGAAATGCAACAGAATCAGAAATCATACTTAATCCTTCTTGTAGATCAGTGTTTAGAATATCTGTGACATGTAGGTCCCAAGTTTTTCCAACAATAGTTGCAACTTTGGTCTTAGATTCAACTAAAGAAAGAAGATTTGTGTCATTATGAGCTGGAGTATTTATTTTTCTTGTAGATCCAAAAGAAGTAACAATGGAGTTATTTAATCGAAGATTTTTAACCTTTTTAAAATATTCTTCATCCTTTGGATTAGAACCTGGCCATCCCCCTTCGATATAGGAAATACCTGCTTCATCAAGTTTTTTTGTAATCTTTAGCTTATCATCTAAAGAAAGAGAAATACCTTCTTGCTGTGCTCCATCTCTCAATGTGGTGTCATAAAGATAGACCTCTGCCATTTATTCCCTCTTTCTATAGGATAAGTATATAAAGCCGAACGTTAGCATAGTAGTAGAACACGGTCAATAGTTGATATTATGGCGACAAGTATTTTTTGGTCACCTTTTCAGACATTAAGTTATTGAGTCTTTCTTTATACAATGTATGTTTCTCAATATGTTTTTTGCAATTTATTAATATTGTCTCCTGCCTGATTTTTAATTTCTCCCATCTCTCGGGATTGTTTTTTTCAAGTTTACTCATCTTGTCTTGGTATTCCGTAGTCTCAAACTTCTCCATTTTTTTACAGAGGTCTTTTATTTTTAATTCCTTTGTCTCTATATAGTGTTTAAGTTTCATTATCCTTTCTTTTCTTGGATAAGTGATATCTGTTTGATTGGATATATTTTCGGTGCTTTTTAAATTAATTTTTTCTTGTTCTAATAATTTTCCTGCTTCTTCTTTTGTTATATATCCTTCTTTTAATTCTTGAAATATTTTTTCTTTAACCCGTTCTGTATCATTGTTTGATATTATTTCTATATTTTTTTCTAGATCTTCCTGTAATATTTCTATTTGCTCAAAAACACCTTTGTTAGCCATAATCGTCATTTCTTCAATTCTTTTAGTCGAATAACCTAATCTGAGTTCATTTTTTCTTTCTTGATCGAAAGTAAATCTTAAGCGCATATTTTCATATGTTCTTTTAACTGGGTACAAATTTTCATCGGGATTACTATTTGAGGATGCAGATACTAATGAAGTAGTACCCACAGTTGTAAATAAGAGAATTGCTGCAGCAATAGAACTCCATCGGGTCATTATAGATGAAATACCTTTGATAAATTTATCTGGACCTAATCTGATTTTTGCTGGCTCCTGAATTTTTTGATTATTAAATTTTTCAATTAATAGGTTTTTAGCTTTAGATTTTGTTTCTTCATTTAGGGCAATTTTTAACTTGCTAGTCACACTTGTTGCAAGTTGCAAATCTTGAGACAATTCCACACGTACTTCAGGATATTTATCCAGGCAATCATTTAAGCTATAATCTTGATGTAAAATTAGATCTATACATTCATCTAGGATTTTGTTGTAATTTTCCATTTCAACGCCCCAAGTCTTCTGTTATAAATATGTTATTGGTCAGTAAAAGTGTACGAAGAGCTTTTAAACCACTTCGCTGTAACTCTCTTATTGCTCCATCGGATTTTTCCATGATTACTGCCACTTCTTTTGAACGTAATCCACTAATGAGTCGTAGTTGTATTACCTGTTGTTGTAATGGTGATAGTTTTGATAAAGCTTGTTTGATTTCTTCTTTATCAAGATTTTGTAAAACTTTTTTTTCTGTATTGTGATTGCTTTCCATATTAATCACTTCTTCTATAGTAATTGTTGGGTATTTTTTCTTTTTGTAGTAATCAACCGTAATATTATGTGCAATTTTATATATCCAGGCTTCAATAGGAATCCCTTTGTCTTTAAACCCATCTATATGTTCAAGAGCTTTTAGGAATACTTCTGCAGCTAATTCTTCTGCCTCGCTAAAATTTGAAATTCTTGCAGAAATATAATTAACTATTTTTTCGTAGTTTTCCTCAAACAGGGTTGTTATATCATTTTCGGTATAATTTCTTCCCATAGTAAACCTAGAACTTAGTAACTAAAACTTTCCTATTTATCTTTTACAAAATATAAAACGATTTAAATATAAAAATGTCAGGTCTGGATTTTTTTATTTTATTCATCGTATCACCCTCTATTTATTATTGGAAATGTGGTTTTAAGCAAAGATTTTTAAAGAATAATAAAACAAAGTTTGATTTGAGCGATGTTTTTATTTAGAATATTTATTTGTTTGCCTATAAAAATGAAAGAGTAGAATATGTATAATCGACCATCAGTACCTGAGTTATATAAACCTGAATGGGTTTTAGAAGGAAAATTAGCTCGTTCACAACGACCTGGTTATCCAAAAGATAAACCTTCTTCTTTAGTTATGAATGATTGGATGAAAACAGTTTTATCTTTGGGTATTAGAAGTGTTATATGTATTATGGATCAAAACCAAGTAGACAAATACAATGAAATAGATAATATTGGTGGTGGTCTTTTCACTTTCTATAAAGAAAATGGTTTAACAGTACATCATATGAACGTTGAAGATTACAAAAAGCCACCATTAAACGAATCAGAAGTAGATTTAGTTTTGAAGGCCTATTCTGAACTTGAAAAGCCTATATTAATTCATTGTAGTGCTGGAAAAGATAGAACAGGTAAGGCAGTAGCTTCTATTACTGGTAGTGATAATTTTGGACTTTGGTCTTAGATTACACTAACCAAGTGGTTTTGTTTAAAGACATTGTCCAGAAATCTAATTCAAACCTACAGCTATCTATATAAGCTTTTTTCATCTTTTTAATTAGAGAATCACTAGATTGGGACGCTATAGTATTAACTAGGTCTCTAAGCCAATGTGCCAAATCGACGAACTCAGGATCAGAATACATTTCTATCCATTCATTGTATAAAGGGTCGTTATTTTCTATATTATTTAGTTTTAATTCCAATCCTATTTCAGCATACGTTAACATGCAGGGTAAAAGGGCTGCTATTATTTCTGCAAATTCTCCTTCATAGGCAATTTTTACTAAGAAATTAGTATAAGACTCCATCGCAGGAGCAGGTTGTGTATTTTGTAAATCTGTTAATGTTATATCTAACTTTTCACAATATCCTATATGAAGAGTGATTTCATTATTAAGAGTTTCTTCGAGTAATTTGCTAAAACTACTCATTGTTTCGTAATCAGGAGACTTTGCTGTTGCTAGGGCAAGAATTTTACTGTATTCAATTAAAAATAAATAATCTTGTTCAATAAAAAACTTAAAACTATCTTTATCTAAAGTTCCGTCTCCTATGCCCTTTGTAAAAGGATGTGTCATAATTGCGGTTTGTATATTTTTTGTTTCTTGATAAATTGAATCTACAAAGTTCATGATATCCTTAGTTATATGATGTGATAATTTCTAGGTATTATATGGTAAAATCTCAAGAAACGTAACATTATTAAATATTTGATAATTGATTTGGTTATATTTGTATGGTTAATCCCAGTCTTATTAAAGAATTGAAAAAAATAGTTGGTGAACAGTATGTCATGCATCATGCAGATGAATTACTAGTTTTTCAATATGATGGGTCAACTGATAAAGCTTTACCTGATGTTGTAGTTTTCCCTAAATCTTCTGAAGATATCAGCTTAATTGTTAAAACAGCTAATAAATATGATCAGTATATAATTCCTCGAGGTGCTGGTACGGGGTTGTCTGGCGGAGCCGTTCCTATGTATGGTGGAATAGAATTAGTTCTCACAAGAATGAATTCTATACTGTCTGTTGATATCGAAAATAGATTAGCTCTAGTTGAACCAGGGGTAGTTAATTTAGATTTATCAAAATATGTTTCTTCAATGGGCCTATTTTATGCACCAGATCCATCTAGCCAGATCTCTTGTACTATCGGAGGAAATATAGCTGAAAATTCAGGTGGTCCTCATTGTTTAAAATACGGAGTAACTACAAATCATGTTATGGCATGTGAGATTGTTACAGAAAATGGAGAAATAATTTGGTTAGGCGGTAAATTTCGTAATGTTCCTGGATATGATTTACTTGGAGGGTTTGTTGGCTCAGAAGGGATGATGGGAATTGCTACAAAGATTATTGTGAATTTACTCCCAATACCTCAATCAGTAAAGACCCATTTAGCGTCTTTTGCGACTATTGAACAAGCGAGTTTTGCAGTCAGTAGCGTTATATCTTCTGGACTAATTCCAAGTGCTATAGAAATGATGGATAAATTGACAATAGAAGCTGTTGAAAATGTAGTTAAGTGCGGTTATCCAGATACAGCAGGAGCTGTTTTGTTAATTGAATTAGATGGGGGCAATGAAGAGGTAAGTGAACAATCAAAACAAATTATGGATATTTGTAATAGTTTAGAATGCCAAGATATTAGTGTGGCTGCAAGTTTGGAAGAACGAAATGCATTATGGCGCGGTCGTAAAGGAGCTTTAGGTGCGCTAGGTTCGTTAGCTCCCAACTACTTTCTAGTTGATGGCGTGGTACCTAGAACAAAGTTGCCAGAAACTTTGCAAACTATTTCTAGAATAAGTGAAAAAATCGATCTACCAATTGCAAACGTTTTTCATGCTGGAGACGGTAATTTGCACCCATGTATTTTATTTAATGAACAAGATTCTGGTATGGCTGAAAAAGTTTTAGGAGCGGGTGGAGAGATTTTACAAGCATGTGTAGATGTTGGAGGGACACTAACAGGTGAACATGGTGTAGGATTTGAAAAAAAAGAGTTTATGTATAAAATTTTCTCTAATTCAGATTTAGACCAAATGTTACGTCTGAAAAGTACGTTTGCACCTAATGGTCGTCTCAATCCAGGTAAAGTATTCCCAGGTGGCCCAAAATGTTTTGACATGGGTAGTTATAACACCTTTAGATCGTAGGAACGTATTCATGGTATCAATTGATTATGATTTAGATAAATATAAGGTTGATGGTCTTACACCTTCAAAAACGATATCTCCAAAAACCCCAGAATCCCTTGCTGATCTTTTAAGGATTGCTTCTGAAAATAGCTGGAAAGTTATTCCTTTCGGATTTGGAAACATGATGAATATTGGTTCAATTCCAAATGGATATGATATAGCTATAGATTTGAGTGAGATGCCTAAATATATTCAACATAATTCTGAAGATCTTACTGTTACATGTAGCAGTAATACTAGTTTTGGAGAATTAAATTTAAAGTTAAAGGAAAAACAGCAATGGTTACCATTTGATTCTCCTCTAATCAATCATCAAAGTGTTGGTGGAATATTAGCGTGTAATTTACCTGGTTCTTTAAATGCTTGTTATGGATATATTCGAGATTATGTCATAGGGATGAAGACAGCGACTCCATTTGGGCAAGTAACTAAAAGTGGCGGTACGGTTGTAAAAAATGTTACAGGATTTGATCTTACCAGATTACATATTGGTGCTCTTGGTACTTTAGGAATCATTACAGAAGCATCATTTAAGATTATTCCTATACCCGAAAGACAAATTTATCTCAAAATAGACAATGAAAATATCGATGTTTTGACAGATTTAAGTTCTAGGCTTAATAGTGTTTTAAAATCTTTTGGGGTAGCTGAGTTATTAATCGAAAGTTTAGGAGTTTCAACTATTTATATTACTTGTGTCGGGACAGAAAAGATTGTAAACGAAAAAGTGTTAGAGATTAAGACGATTTTATTTGATCATGATATTGATCTTACTCTCAAAGAAATTGAAGAAGATGAATGGTTAAATATACAAGATTATGGGTGGATAGATAGTGAAAATGTTGTTCTGGGTAGAATAAATTGTTTACCGACAGATACCGTAAAGATATTGCAACAAATAAACCTTTTAAGCTTAGACAGTACAAAACAAAAAATTCATACACTTACAAATTCTAAACGTGGATTAATTAAATATAAATTACCTGTAGAAAATATAGAAGATACAACTCAAACTATTCAATATATCAGAGATAATGTCCGAAAATATAATGGATATACTGTTATAGAAAATTCTGGAACTTTTGATAAAAATAAATTAAATATTTGGGGAGACTTACCTGATTCATTTCCTTTGATGAAAAAATTAAAATCTGAATTTGATCCAGTGAATATCCTTAATTCTGGTCGATTTATAGGTGGTATATAAATATGGGAAGTAAACTTAACTCAGAAAATATGATTTTTACTAGTACACAAATGGATATCCAGGATTTATATAAATGCGTTCATTGTGGTTTATGCCTCAGTTCTTGTCCAACATACACCGTACTAGGTAAAGAAACGGACTCCCCTCGTGGCAGAATAGCATATATGAAAGCATTATATGAAGAAAAAACTGAGCTTACCCCACGTATAGTTTCACATTTGGACTCGTGTCTACAATGTAGAGCATGTGAATCAGTATGCCCTTCAGGTGTGCCTTTTGGAAAGCTTATGGAGCATACAAAAACATATATAGTTAATCGTAAAAAATATTCATTTATTAGGTCTGTAATGAATAAAATTCTTTATAAATTTGTTTTCCCTAAACCTTTAATACTTTCACTATCTTCTATTGCTATTAAGGTATATAAATCTATCAATTTACATAAATTGAGTTTATTAAAGCCTAAATTTATGATTCCCTTAGATAAAATGATTACAGATACCCCCAAGGAGGTATTTCGTGCTGATGGATCTATTTTTCGTGCCAATCCAACAGGAAAAAATACAAATGTAGCCTTATTATCTGGATGTGTGATGCCAATTGTTCAGTCAGATACCATGAGAGCTACTGTGCGAGTGTTGAATAAAAATGGATGTGATGTATTTGTGCCAGAACTTCAGAAATGTTGTGGAGCTTTGAATGTTCATGGTGGAGATATGGATGGTGCGAAAGAATTAGCTAAGGCTAATATAGACGCTTTTATAGATTTAGATATTGAAGCAATAATTGTAGTATCTGGTGGATGTGGAGCAATTATGAAAGAATATTTTGACCTTTTTCAAAATGATGAAGAATATCTAGAGAAAGCTATTAGATTTTCAAATAAAGTGAAAGATATTTCAGAATTTCTCATACAAATATCGATAATAAAGCCTGAAAATAACTTAGATTATACTGTTACTTATCAAGATTCATGTCACTTATCTAATGTGCAAAAGATAACCTCTCCACCTAGACAGTTATTAGAACAAATAGAAGGTATCACTATTGTTGAAATGGAAGATAATAAATGTTGTGGGGCTGCTGGTGTTTATTCTTTATTTCACAAAGAAATGTCGTCAGTTCTTGCAAGTTCAAAAATGGATTCTGTTGAATCTACACGAGCAAATGTTGTTATAAGTGGGAATCCAGGATGTATGATACAAATAAATGGGGAAGCAAGTAAGAGAAAGTCTCCAGTTAAAGTTATGCATTTGGTAGATATCTTAGACGAAGCTTACAGTTATGCTAATTGATTAATTGCTTCCTTTGCAGAAACATTCATTCCTTGTGCTTTAAGCTCTATTTCCAAAGCTTCTAAAAATTGGAAAACATTTTCTCGTTTAGAGTTTTCTCCCATAAGGCCTATTCTCCAAACTTGACCAGACAAGGTGCCTAGACCCGCAGATATTTCAATATTATGATTTTTCAACAGATCAGATCTGAGTTGTTGATCATTAATCTCTTTAGGAACTTTAACTGTTGTAAGACTAGAAATATTATTCCCGTTTGGTACGAGCATTTCTAATCCCATTATTTCTAAACCCTTACGCAGAGCATTGCAGTTATCTGTATGTTTTTGAATTCTTTCTTCTATTCCTTCTTCAACGAGTAGTCGCAAACCTTCACGTAGTCCATAAATCATAGTGATAGGAGCAGTATGGTGATAGGTTCTTTGTTCGGCCCCCCAATAGGTTTTTTGGAGAAGTAATAAATCATAGTACCAAGTGTTTGGAGGTACAGCTCTTCGTTCTATTTTTTCTATACTCGCTTGATTTACGGTTACTGGCGCTAGTCCTGGAGGACATCCTAAACATTTTTGAGTAACACTATAAGATAGGTCGATATTCCAGTTATCTATTTGTAAATCAACCCCTCCAAGTGAAGTTACAGTATCTGCAACAATTAAACTATCGTACTTGTGGGCTAATTCAGCAATATCTTTTATAGGATTGAGTACTCCGGTTGATGTCTCTGCATGAACTGCAAGAACGACATTAACGCTTGGGTTATCTTTCAATGCTTGTTCCACAACTTCTAGATCTATAGTTTTCCCCCATTCAAAAGCAAGAGGAATAATATTAGCTCTGCTGCGTTTAGCAACCTCAATCATTCTATGCCCAAAATAACCATTTTCTATGCCCAGAACTGTGTCTCCAGGTTCTACTAAGTTAAGAATACAGGATTCCATACCTGCAGTCCCAGTTCCTGAGAGTGGTAACGTCATAGGATTTGATGTTTGAAATGCAATTTTTAACATTTCATGGACATCATCCATAATACCTAGGAAAGTTGGATCTAAATGCCCAACAACAGGTTGTGTCATAGCTTCTAATACTTCAGGATTAGGGTTACTTGGACCTGCTCCTAAAAGAAGTTTTGGGGTTATGTTTAATTTCGAAAATTTATTATTACTCACTAAAGTACTCCTGATGTTCCACCATCGATATTCATTGATGTTCCAGTTATATAACTTGCTTTTCCTGAAGCTAAAAAGGAAATGATATTTCCAGCTTCTTCTGCTTCACCAAATCGTTTTAAAGGTATATTTCCACTTCTTTCATCATAGTACTGTTCTATATCTACACCTTTTTCATTATGAAAACGATTTTGATGTTGGCCACTTTTTATTAGGCCTATTAGTACCGTATTAACTAGTATATTGTATTGTGCTAAATCTTTTGACATTGCTTTTGTTAAAGCTATTCCAGCAGCTCTGCTGACAGATGTAGGGACAGAATTTGCACCAGGTTGTTTTGCACCTAGATTTGTTACATTGATTATTCTTCCGCCACCGACTTTTTTCATTTGTTCTATCGCTAGCCTTGAAAATCGTATTGCTGCAAAGAATTTGAGATCTAAGTCATGTTGCCAGACATCATCATCTACCGTTTCAAAATTGTTAGCATTTGATGTACCTGCGTTATTAACGAGGATATCAACTCTACCAAATTTATCTATGCATGATTGTACAACATTTTTTATGTCATCTGGATTTGTAACATCAGCTGAAATTCCAATAATATCACCTTTGGCGGTAGCTTTAATTTCATTTACTGCATTATCTAGAAGTTCTTGCCTTCTCGCACAGATAACAACGTTAGCACCTTCTTCGCACATTATTTTCGCAGATGCTTTACCAATACCTTCACTGCCACCTGTAATTATGGCCGCTTTACCTGTTAATTCCAAATCCATAATTTACCTCTTTGGTTTTCCATTATATAGAATAAAGAAAGATCATATATTAACGTAAATATGAAAAGAGTACAAATTTTGATTATTAAGAATCTAATAAATTATTTCGCTTCTTATGCTCGCGCATTGTACAATTGTTCATAATTACCTGAATTCCTTTTTGTGAAGCTTTTTCTGCAGATTCTTGATCTTCAATAGTATCTTGCATCCAGATAGTCTTGGTTCCAATTTCTATAGCATCATCTACTATGGGGGCTACGAATTCTGGTCTTCTAAAAATATCAACCATATCAATTTGTATATCATTCGGTATTTCAGTTAATGAAGGGTAGCATTTTTTATTGAGTACCTCAGACACTGCAGGGTTTACAGGTATAACATTATATCCAGCATTTTCTAAATACCATGCAACCTTATAACTATCTTTTTCAATATTTTTTGATATTCCAACAACAGCAATATTTTTTGACTCTTCTAGTATTTTATCTATTAATTCTTTTTGATTTTTCATATTTCCCCTTTAGGTAAATATTAGAATAAATTTTAACAATTGTATTGGTAATAGAATGTTGATACAATTCGTAAATTATACACTATTTTGATTTATCTAGAGGTCAATAAATGCAATCGACTAAAGAATTTCGCCAAAAAGTCAGGACAGGGGAATGGGATAGCCAAACCTCTGGCGTAGAATATGACATAGTACAAACGAATGTTGTAATTTTACCAAAAGAGTATGCATTTGATTTTTTACTTTTCTGTCAAAGAAATCCGAAATCTTGTCCAATTATTGAGGTTTTAAATCCCGGTCAGTTTGAACCAATAAATTCAGCACCTGAAGCAGATATTCGTACAGATATTCCAAGGTATAATATATATAAGGATGGGGTATTCATAGAAGAAGTTTTTTCTATAGAACAATATTGGACTGATGATTTAGTAACATTTTTACTCGGTTGTAGTTTTACCTTCGAGCATGCACTACTAAATTCAGGTATAAATCTTAGGCATATTGATCAAAATAAAAATGTAGCGATGTATAAGACAAATATATCTACTGAAACTTCAGGAAAATTCCATGGTCCTTTGGTTGTATCAATGAGACCAATCAAAAAAGATAGAATAATTGATTCAGTAGTTATCACATCCAAACTAGAAAGAGCACATGGTGCACCTCTTCATATTGGTTATCCAGAAGAAATTGGGATAAAAGATATTACAAACCCAGACTACGGAGAATACGTTGAAATAGCAGATGATGAAGAACCAGTCTTTTGGGCTTGTGGCGTCACTCCTCAAGCAGTAGCACTAGATAGTAAACCATCTTTAATGATTACTCATAGTCCAGGGCATATGTTTGTTACTGATTTAGTTTCTGCAGATATAAAGTAGGGTGTTTATGACTATAGAAGATATTATCTTACAAAATGACAATAGAGGTGTTTCTCAATTACGAAGACACCTTCCTGAAAATTTTTGTATGGAAACTGCGCAAAAGTTACTAAATAACGGTTCAAACGTTATTATTGGCACTGGTTTCTATATTTATAGTCTTGATGCTCCAGAAACTGATGGGCCAGTAGGTGTAGCATTTTTAGCTAAAGCATTACAAACGCTAGGGTTTGATGTTTCAATTGTTAGCGATAAATATGGTTGTTTTTTGTTTGAAGAGTTATTTGATCCTAATCAAATAATAAACTTTCCAATTAGTAATAAGGAAGATAGTGACATTTTTGCAAAACAGGTAATAGTTGATAAAAAACCTAATACTCTTATAAGTGTTGAGCGTTGTGGTTTAACTGAAGATGGTACATTTCTTAATATGCGAGGTGTAGATGTAGGAGACTATACTGCGCGATTAGATAGTCTTTATGAATATGGAAATACAAATAACATATATACTATTGGTGTAGGTGACGGTGGTAATGAAATTGGTATGGGTAAACTCGCTAAAGAAGTTGCAGGGTATGACAAACTGCCTGATAAGCCCTGTATAACACCGACTGATGATTTAATTATTTCTAGTGTCTCAAACTGGGGATGTTATGGACTTATCTGTGCATTGTCCAAAATCACAAATAAAAACTTACTTCCTACAGAAGAAGAAAATTCCAACCTTATCATACGTATGGTAGATCAAGGTGCCGTTGATGGATTAATACCCAAAAAGCAATATTCTGTCGATGGGTTTACTATAGAGGAAAATAACAAAATATTATTAGAATTACGTGATTTGTTATAAATAAACGATAAAATAGTTAACTTAAATTAAGTATTTTTCCTATTTATAACACTTGACACTCAAGCACAGCGATGCTACGATTCAACGAGTTGCGCGTCAAGGCACGTGCATATTTGCTCGTTCGAGCACCACATATAATAGATAAAAGGCTTCAAAGGCCAAATATGGAGGTAGCCCGCATGCTACTACTAAACAGTAGATCGATAATCGGGATTTCACTAATAATTTCTCTTGCTGCATTTGGACTATTTTATAGTACAGCATATGCTGGTGATGCTGATGGGGCTATTACAGATGAAACAACGTTTGCTTTCAAGCAAAACCACTTAGAACAATCCACTCAAGCACTTGCTGTGGCAGGAGCCGTTGGGCAAACCCAAGCTTATGCAAGTCTAGGTGCTGATGGAGCAACTCAAGCGTTCACTTCTAATAACCTTAATAACGCTAATGTTCAAGCAGTTACACTTCCAGGTGTTGCTGACGGAGCAGCAACAACAATTACAACCACTGTAAAAATGCTCGCAGCTCATGAAGTTGGTTTCCCTAAGATTGTAGCTGATGGTGGAGACTGTACTACTGGAGCTGTAGCTAACTCAACTGGTACTGTCGCTAGTGTGGCTCATAGAATTAATGGAACAGTAACTATCACTATGGGTGGTGGAGCTTTAAGTGCTGGTGATTATGAACTCTGTTATAAAACCGTTGGTGGAATATTAGACGGTGGTACTCAAGATGTTCAAATAGCTAATGCTGCTCATCGTTCATTAAATGGTGCTTATAAATTAGTTGCAGATGGTGGAAATTCAGGATCTGCAGCAATTGGAAACTCTACAGTTACGAGAGTTGACGCTTCAAACCTTCGAATAACAATGGCTGGTGGAGCTTTGGCTGTTAATACTGCATTTGAGTTGGTTTATGACTGGGGAGGACTTATAGATGGTGGAACTGTTGATGTAGACATTAGTAATGCTGCTCATACACCACTACTTGCTGTTGCAGCTGGTACATACTCAGGTATGAAACTCGTTGCGGATGGTGGAACTGTTTCTACTGCAGCAGTTGCTAACTCTGCAATTACTAAAGTTGACGCTAATACAGTAAGAATTACTATGTCAGGTGGTAGATTAGAAAATGCTACAGACTTTGAAATAGTATATGCATATGGTGGCTATTCAGATGCCGCTACGACAGATATAGATATAGCAGATACGACTCACGTTCCAATGTTAACAGCAAATGGGACATTCCGAGTAGTTGCTGACGCAGGAACATGTGCCACTGCAGCTGTTGCTAATACAACGACTACAGTAGTTGATACAGACACTGTGAGAGTAACACTGGGTGCTGGTCAAGTCTTAGTGCCAGGCGCATACGAATTATGTTACGGTTGGGGTAAAGACCCTAATAAACATTTCGGATGGGATTGGACGAATGCTGGCCGAACTATGAAAGTTACGGTAGGACTAAATACAGACTGGGCTAACGAAGTTTCAGCAATTGAAGTATTTGTTAATCCTGCTGTAGCAGAAACTGGCGAAACTACAGCAGCATCTAAGAAAGCTAATGCTACATTTAGATTGGGTAATGATGGATTCTTCCCAACAGGAAATCAATTAGAATTACTCTTCACATGTGATGAAAAGTGTAGTACTGGCGCGATCAGTTCTTCTACCAAAGTTGGTATTCACGTTGTGAAAACAACTGCTGGAACTAGTGTTGATACATTTAAATCAAATAACCCAACCAACACAACAGAATTGGCTGCAATGGCTAATGTTGGATTTAAATTAGATCAGACAACTAAAGCTGTTGTTGTTGCTGCAACACCTACACCGGTACCAGAACCAACAGCAACACCCGTCCCAGAATTACCTAAAGCAGGTGGTGCAACACCTTCAAATAACTTCTTAGTTACTACAGGTATAGTTGGAACAATACTTATAATAATGAGCTCACTCTTCATATTCAGAAGAAGAGCAGAAGCTAGAATTAAGTAATTCTAACAACATATAGAAATTAACAAACCATCTTGTCTTATAGGCAAGATGGTTTTTATTTAAAGGAAATATTTTGCAAACAAACTCACGATTATTAGAGGATATTGAAAGCCATGCTGTATTTGCTGCTAAAGCAGCAGGAAAAATTGTTGAAAAATACTTTCATTCTACATTTGATATTAATTATAAGTCTGAGGGCTCCTCAGACCCTGTTACTACAGCTGATATAGAAGCTGACTTATTAATTCGTAATTTAATCAAAGAAAAATTTCCAGATCATTCTATTATTTCAGAAGAAAATGAAGCTCATATTATTCCTAATGCAGATTATTGTTGGGTCATTGATCCATTAGATGGAACTAATAATTTTTTAAACAAATTTCCATTTTATTCTATTTCAATAGGAATTCTTTATAAAGGCGAACCTATTGTAGGTGTTATTCTCCTAAGAAATTTACCTTGGCAACCTTCTTCTATTATTCGCGCCAGAAAAGGGAATGGTACATTTTTAGACGATCAAAAAGTTATTGTTGTGTCTAATACTGAACCACTACAGACAGGTTTGGCTAATATACGATTTGCAAGATCACGTTATAAAGCTACTCGACAACTAGCTAGGACTACGGGTGATTTTAGAAGTATAGGAAGTACAGCATATGAAATAAGTTTAATTGCTACATCTTCTTTACAATTAGCAGTTTTTAATCACCCTAAAATATGGGATATCGCTGCTGGAATAACGATAGTTAAAGAAGCTGGTGGCGATATAATGATCGAAGTTATTCCCAATAAATGGATTACTTCTTCAACCGTGTTTCTCAATTCTGATTTTGATAATTATTCAACTTTATACAATTGGAATCTTTCATTAATTGCTGGACCAACAACTTTAATAGAATACGTATCTCAGAATATCAAAAGACGTTCATTTCTCGATATGTTTATACGTCGCACACGTTGGAAATTAGGATTAACGTAATTATAGTAATGGCCAAGGGTAAGGCCTTCTATCATCTTGCGGTTCAATATATACTTTTTCTTCTAATATCTTTTTAACTCTTAATTCAAACGCATCTATTTCATAATTCGTTAAATAGGTATTCAAAAGCCTCTTTATACCATTTTTATCACTAAATGAGTGGATTAGCTGCTCTAAGTCATCCAAAAGCGCTGTAGGGATCATTTCAAGCATGTAGTCCCAAATCACTGTTCTTAGCTTATATTCTTCATTAAAACAAATTCCGTGGTCTATAGACCAAATTGTATTATTGGTATCTTGAATACAATGGTTTCCTTTTCTATCAGCATTATTTGTAATGATATCGAATAAACAAATTTTTTTCATAACCTCAGGATAATCATCTCGTAAAGTAAAAAAATTTTCATCCTCAAGATAATTTACTCTATATTGTACAGACCCGATTCCAAAAGGCCCTACACGTATTGTGGTTGGGGGGATTAAATTCCACTGTAATTTTTCACTGACAAGATAACTTGCATATTCTCTAAGATACAACGTGTCTGGTTCAAAATCCCATAAAGGTACTTCTCCTAGCATTGGTTTGTATACTGCTTCACAACTATTCCCATTTTCATCTGATAAATTCAAATAAAATGTATAATTTGAACCAGTTTCTGTAGAAGTACATTGTGTTATTTCCCCAAAGGACAATAATCTTAAAACTACATCAAATGGTAATTCAGGATTTTTCATTACAATATTGACGTTTCTTTACGTTAATTTTTTCTAAAACATTCTTCCCATATACAAGAACTATCTTTAGTTGGAACTAAACATAGTGGACACAAAGGTCTTCCTGCTGCGCATACGGCAAAACTATCTTCGGCTAGTCGATCGATTATGTCCCCATCTGTATAAAAATTTACTTTAGGAGTATCAATGTCAAATTCGTTTATATCAAAAAAAGAAACGAAATAGAGGTCTGAATCTTTATCATATCCAACTTCAAGTTCGCTAGTTTTAAATTCAACTTGTAGATTTGGAGCTATATTTGATGGAGGTTGGTCTTCAAAATGTTTTATAGAAGTACTTGGGGACTCAACTTCTATAGTAGAAACGGTGCGTTTTAGAGCTACTGCCATATTAAACAATTGTTCTTTTTCCAACCATATAATTGCTGAACTTTGATTGGTAGATTCTATTATCACATGGAATGTGCGCTGGCCTGGTTCGCCTATGGATTCAACACTCAATTTTGATACTTGACCGAAGTCATACTCTGCATTGCTCATTTTGCTGTTTCTAAATTATTTGACAGTAAGTGGATAATGGGTTCAATATATCTATTATACACTTTAGAGAAATTCATTTCATGTATTTATAATATAAAATAGAGTGAAAAAAATGGAAGAAGAAATTGAAATACCTATTTTCCCTCTTAATCTAGTGGTGTTTCCAGGCAGTAAAATAAATTTGCATATATTTGAACCTAGATATAGGGAAATGATGAAGTATTGTGTTCAAAACAATACAGGTTTTGGAATTTGTTTGATTAAAAATGGAGAGGAAGTAGGGGATTCAGCCAGTACCCCTTTTGAAATTGGTACCTATGTTGAATTTTCAGAAATTTATGAATTACCTGATGGTAGATACGATATAAAAGTTGAAGGTATACATACATTTCAAATTGTTAATCTAATTTATGGCGATTTATATCTCAAAGCCAAAATATCTATTTTTAAAGATCCTGAACCGCAAGTTGAATTCAGTTTAAATGAAAAAAGGCAAGTTATGAAATATTTAACTGATTATATCAATAGTATTGCAGGATTGAGAGGAGAATGGATATCAGACAGAAAAGCTCCTTTGGAACTGAACCCTTTGTTTACTTACGGTATGTCCATTCTGGAAATCCCAAATACCGAAAAGCAAAAAATACTTGAAAATGTTTCATTAAAAGAGCAAATTGATACTTTTATAAGTATATTGCTGAGAGAAACTAAAAAGAATCAAATTAGATTGGATAAAAAATTTCTTAAGGATAAAACAATTTTAAATTGATTTTGTGTTATGATACCTTGATATGAATGTTGAATTGACTGAAAAAAAATTAACTGATATTGAAAATCACATTCAGGAAAATTATATTAAATCTGGTCGTTTTTCTTGTGGCTCTACCCTTTATTATCATAATGGTAAGGTAATAGATGGTTCTATGCAGGGCTTAATGGATATAGAGAGAAATAAACCTGTTTCACGGGATACAATTTTCCGGATATATTCAATGACTAAACCTATAACATCTGTTGCCTTTATGCGATTATTCGAATTAGGTTTAGTTTCTTTGGATGACCCAGTACATAAATTTATTCCATCATGGAAAGATTTGATCGTATACCAATCAGGAAATTTAAATAATTTTATTGGGATACCTCCTTCTCAACCAATGACAATTAAGCATTTACTTACCCATCAATCCGGACTTACCTATGGGATTATGAGTGACACAAAAGTTGATCAAGCTTATCGAACTCTGATTAATTTAGCTGATCCTAATTCTAGTACCTTAGACGATCTCATTGATGCATTATCAAATTTACCGTTAGTATTTTCTCCTGGTAATGCCTGGAATTATTCCATTTCTACAGATGTTCTTGGCTATTTGATTTCTGTCATTTCCGATATGGATTTTGATGAATATTTGAATAAATATATTTTTGAACCATTAGGTATGACTGATACAGGCTTCTATGTACCACAAGAAAAAATTAATAGGTTTGCAGCTAATTATGTTTCAGGTCCATCAAATTACACTTCTGAGCAAAACTTTTCAGAATCTGAAGGTTTACGATTAATTGATGATCCGTTAACTAGTGTGTATTCTGCAAAACCAAGTTATTTATCTGGAGGAGGAGGATTAGTTTCTACTCTTGATGATTATATGAATTTTTCTAGAATGCTATTAAATAAAGGTACATTAGGTGATACATTTATATTAAATCCTGAGACTGTAGAATTAATGACAAAGAATCATATACCAGAAAACAATGATTTAACTCATTTTGCAATGGAAGGTATTCGTTGGGCAGAGTCTAGTTTTGAAAACGTGGGATTTGGATTAGGTTTTTCAGTACAGACTGCCGATAGTGAAGAAGGTTCGAAAGGTCAATATGGATGGGGCGGTGCGGCGAGTACATATTTTTGGATAGATCCTGAAATTGATTTGATTTGTATATTTATGACACAGTTTGTTCCGTCATACACCTATGATATAAGGAATGAGCTTAGAAGGTTAGTTTATTCTAGCAGTTAAAATAAACTTTTCGATTGCCCTCCATCTACATTTATAGAAGTCCCAGTAATTAGATCAGCATTATTTGAAGATAAAAAGGTTGCTAAATCGGCTACAGGTTCTGGCCATCCAAATCTTCCCATAGGAAGATTATTTTTAATAAAATCATCAACATATTCTTTCGTGTTTTCTTTTTGAAATCTTTCCCATCGTCCACCTTCAAAATAAATTGAACCAGGGGCAATAGTATTTACTGTGATTCCAGTACCAGCTAAATCTAAAGCAAGATGCTTTGACATAGATATCAAAGCTGATTTTGTAGCCATATAGGTTAATCCACCTCCATATTCACGGCCATAAATTGAAGAAATATTTATTATTCTTCCCCAAGAGTTATTTTTCATATCAGGTAAACAAAGTCTAATAAGTTGGATTCCTGAAATAAGATTAAGGTCGAAGGTGTTTTTCCAATCTTCATCTGTAGTTGTATCAAAGCTTCTTCCTGTAGATCCACCAACATTGTTTACAAGAATATCTACAGGCCCGACAGCTTTAACTGTCTCAGAATATACAGCTTGGGTCCCTTCATTAGTTGTTACATCTGCTTCTATTCCAATTACCTTAACTCCAAATTTTGTTAATTCTTTTTCTGCGGATTTTATTTCGTCTTTATTTCGTGCACATATACCTACGTTACAACCCTCTTTAGCCAGTGCTGAAGCAATATAAAAACCTAATCCTTTTGAAGCTCCTGTAATTAGAGCTGTTTTATTTTTTATTCCTAGTTCCATTTGAATCCTTACTCTGTAGATCTTTTTACAGGGTTACTTAAAGTGCCGATGCCAGTGATTTCTACATCAACGACATCACCGTCTTTTATATCTATTGGTACATCATCTGTACCCATCCAAACGACATCTCCTGGATATAAGGTTAAATATTTTGTCATATTACAAAGGTATTCTGTGATTCCAAAAATCATATTATTTGTTTTAAATTGATCTTGAATTTTGTTATTCACCTTTACAGTAGTAGTCATATTTTCAGGGTTTGCATCAGTTTCAATCCAAGGTCCCATAGGTTTGAAAGTATCAGTATTTTTTGCTCTCCAAAGTGTTCTATCATTTCCTTGCCATGTGCGCTCACTTACATCGTTTCCAATGGTATAACCTAAAATGTAGTCCCAGAGATTAGTTGGAGTAAGGTTTTTGGCAGTTTTGCCTATAACAACTACTAGCTCACCTTCATACTGGACTTTTTCAGTAGCATCTTTCGGTATAACTATCGTTTCATTGTGCGCAATTAAAGCATTATTTGCTCTGTATCCTATATCTGCTGCAGGAGGTGGATTTCCTTCTCTACCTGTAATCTCAGCCATTTTAATCACATGCCCCATATAATTTATTCCTGCTGCATAAAAAGTTGAAGGAATAACAGGTACAAGTAACTTTGCCTCGGTATAAGGAATACTCAAATTAGTTGTTTCGTAACTTGTAAAAGGGCTTCCAATTACTGGTGTAATTTGATCGTTATCTATTATACCAAAGGAAGGTTCATTATTAATTTCGAGTCTACACCATTTCATTATATATCTCCTAGATTAATTAAATTTATTGCGTTACTTTAGTGGGTTCAATATACTTTAAGCATATATACTAGTCAATTAAAAACAACCATATACTAACGAAGGGAAATACTTCATGAATTCTAATAATCGTATTGGTGTTGCTGTAAATGAATCTACAGCACAAGGTGTTTTACATAGGATCAATCAACTAGAGTCATATGGAATAGATGCTGCATGGCTAACCACTGGTGGCTCTAGAGCAGACGCTTTGACAGTTTTTTCAGCTGCAGCTGTGCAAACAGAAAATATATTAATGGGAACTTCTATAATTCCTACATGGCCTAGACATCCCATTTCAGTTTTTCAACAAGTAAAAGTTATATCTGAATTAGCCCCATCAAGATTTCGATTAGGTATAGGCCCAAGTCATAAACCTAATATGGAAGGGATGTTCGGTGTTAATTTTCGAGATCCATTAGGCCATTTAGAAGAATATTTAATTATTTTGAAGAATATTATTCAAGGCGAAGGTGTTGATTTTGATGGAAAATATTACCAAGCACATTCTCAGGACGGTTTGCATTCTGATGTCCCAATAATGTCTTCGGCATTACGAGAAAAGGCTTTTGAGTTATGTGGAAGGGTCTCGGATGGAATTATTACTTGGGTTTGTCCCATGCAGCATATAACTAATGTAGCTATACCTTCAATCGAAAAAGGAGCCGTGCAATCTAACCGTGATAAAGTACCTCCTTTAATAGTTCATGCCCCAATTTGTATATCTGAAGAAAAAGAGTTAGTTAGAGACGCTCTAAGAACCCAAATGGGAGTTTATCCAACATTACCCTTTTATAATAGAATGTTAATGGATTGTGGATATGAAGAAGTAGAGCATACTAAGGTATGGAGTGACAAAATGGCAGATGATTTAGTTGTATCAGGGACTGAAGAAGAAGCTTCTGCTAAAATTGAATCAATGTTTGATACAGGTGTGTCTGAACTCTTGTTCTCTATACTTACAACAGGTGATGACAGAGAAGAATCACTTCAAAGGACTATAACGTTCCTCAGTAACTATATTCAAAGAGCTAATTAGAATTTCAAACTTTGAGCAATCTTACGTTTGTGAAATTTAGGATCTCCAAGAAAATTATATAATGTTCTGGACATTTTGGTATGTAAAGTAAGACCATATTCTCGTAATGATCCTATTCCAGCGTGTACTGTATGCCCACCGTCACAAGCTTTTAAGTAGGCTTCACTGGAAACTGCGCTTGCAAGATGAACACTTGTATTTGAATCCATATTAGATTCAAGTTTCCATAGTGCTTCATATGTTGTCCATCTAGCAGCGTCTAAATGATTTACCATTTCTATGATATGGTCTTGTACTCTTTGAAACCTTCCAATAGATTGACCAAATTGTTTTCTAGTTCTGCTATATTCGACTGAAAGATCGAATACTGCTTGAGAACCACCAACTTGGTATGAACATAATATTGGTAAAGAATTTAAGATGCCTGAATATAAGTTATCCCATTGGTCAGTATTAATATCTCCCAAAATCATATCGTCTGATATTTTGACTGATTCGAAAGATATTTCTGTCGATGAGCTAAGAAACCCTTCTAATTGTTTTCTTGCAATACCTTCAGAATTGACATCAATAAAAACAATTGATACAGCATCCTTATTTTTTTCAGATCTAACTGCACATAGAATATGAGTAGCACTTAATCCGTCTTGTACAAAAAGCTTTGTGCCTGTCAAAGAATTATTTTCTATAGAAAGGTTTATATATTTTTTATCCCATCCATAACTTGGTTCAGTAATTGCTGCTGTGACTATATATTCACCAGATGCAATTTTGGGCAAAATTTCAGCCTTTTGGTTTTCATTTGCAGTTTGAAGAAGAATATTTACTGATAGTATTCCAGATGAAAAAAAAGGTCCAGGAACAGGTCCCCTTCCAAGTTCTTCATAAAGAACAGCTGCATCAGTTAAAGTGTTTTCTGATCCTCCAAATTTTTCTGGAACCAAAATTCCTAACCATCCAATTTCACTTACGCTGTCCCATAAATCCTTGTTAAATCCAGATTCGGTCAGATCTAAATCAAGTATAGTTTCTTTTGAAAATTCCTGACTTACAAATTCGCTTGCTGTGTTTTTTATTAACTCTTGATCGGGTGATAGTGATAAATCCATACTAATCCTCCTAGGATAATGTTCCCGCTTGTTCTTTTATTTCACGACCGATACCAATTCTCCTAGACATTATGACTTTTTGAATATCTGTAGTGCCACCTGGATGCAATCCAACGATTGCACCTCGATGCTGTAATTCTATCGCTCCATCATACAAACCCCATTTTTCGTCGTTTGTTATTGCATATGGACCTAGGATATTTAATATCTTTTCTGCAATTCTTAATGCAGATGTTTTTCTGTAGAAGGAACTTTGAGGACCTTCATAGGTTCGTTGTTTATTAGCGTGTGCAAGCCAATAGTTTCTCAAATTAAATAATCGTGTAATCTCAGATTCTATATATATATCTACAATATTATCTTGTATATCTTGATTTTTTATTAATGGTTCTCCAAGACTTTCTGAAGTTTTACAGTAATTTATAATTCTATCAACAAGGTCATTTTTTCTGATTTGCCCACCACCGCCATGTTCGAGCTCTAAGTGAGTAGTTGCAACTTTCCATCCATTATTTAAACCGCCTATAAGGTTTGTAGCTGGTATTCTTACATTATCGAAAAATATAGTATTTTTCTCACCAGTTCCTGCTCCACCTTCACCTCCGGTAGTAAGTAGATCCATGGGTACAATAGTAATTCCAGGTAAATCCATTGGAACGATAAACCAAGATAGATTATCATGTCGCTTACCTTCAGGGTCAGTAAGACATATCATCCATGATTGTTCTGCTCCATGATTACTTCCAACCCATATCTTTTGGCCATTGATTACATAGTCGTCCCCATCTAGTATTGCTGTGGTTTGAACCCCAGCTAAATCTGAACCTGCATTAGGTTCGGAGAGAAGTTGCCATGTTCTGACTTCTCCTTTAAATATAGGAGGGAGAAATTCTTGTTTTTGTTCATCAGTTCCCCATACCAAAATAGATGGACCTCCAAGTCTACCTCCTGAATCATAATAGGGAGGTATAGGGAGCCCATATTTACCCACTTCTTCTTCGATAATTATGGCATGATCTATAGTTAATCCGCCGCCCCCATATTCAGTTGGAGCCATAGGCCAAAGCCAACCTTTTTCTCCTAAAGCTTTTCCAACAGCACGTCTAATCATATATTGATCATATGTTAAATCTTTTGGGTCAACGGGATGTTTTAAATCTTTTGAAATAGTAGTTTCTAGAAATGTTTTTACTTCTTTCCTAAATTCTTCTTGCTCTTTTGTATATTGAAGCTCAAAATTCATTCTCTTACCTCCGTAATTGGAAATAACCAATTTGCTCTATCACATTAAGATTAAAGACTAATATACTGTAGACCAAATATAATATCAATCGATTCTAGACAAGATTTATTATGTATGTTACTTAAGTAAAATAATAACCTTTATTTACGACTTTTATTTTTAGAAACAATAGCATAAGCTTTCCAGATCAGATTAGTTTTTTATATGCTAGCGTGTACTGTATGATAGAAAACACATCCTCAGGGAAGAAAAAATTTCCAAAAAATATCTTTTATGGTTGGTGGATCATATTAGCCGGTTTGGTTGGTATGACACTAGGTGTAGGATTTAATTTCCATGCATTAAATGCTTTTATTATTCCAATTTCGGACACCTTTAACGTTAGTATTGCTGTTGTTGCCACAGTTTTGTCAGTAGCAAGGATAGAAACGGCTTTGATAGGGCCATTAGAAGGTTACCTTGTTGACCGATTTGGTCCTAGAACTATGATGTTTATAGGAATTCCTATAATGAGTTTAGGTTTTTTCCTTATTAGTTTTGCCTCTAATATCACCATATTTATAATATGCTTTTTACTAGGTGTAGTTTTAGGGAGTAGTTTAGGCTTAGGTAATCCCATATCAACGTCAGTAGCAAATTGGTGGGTGAAAAAACGTGGAAGAGCTTTCGGTATTTTATGGTTGGGAACTAGTCTTGCATCTATGATTGTTCCGTTAGTAAATATGTTTATTGAATCTTTTGGCTGGCGAAATGCCTTTAGACTGATGGGATTTTTAGTTTTAATAGTAGGTATTCCTATAGCTTGTGTGATGAGGCACAGACCTGAACAATACGGAATGCTACCAGATGGAGACACTTCCAATGATACCTTAAGTAAAGAGGATAATTCTTCTATTAAGAATGAAGTGTCGTTTACTATGATGCAAGCAATAAGACTAAAAACTTTTTGGGCTTTTGCATTTTCCGTGAGTATCAGAATAGGTATTACAACAGCAGTGGCAATAAATTCCTTTCCCTTGGTAGTAAGCTTAGGAGGAACTGCTACTCAAGCCAGTATGTTGTTTTTACTGCAAGGGGTTTTGAGTGCGCCTGGGAGACTTTTTTTAAGTTGGGCAGGGGATAATATCAATAAACGATACATTATGGCTAGTTCTTTACTGGTTATGACAATATCATTATTTTTCATGTCTCAAGCTGACAGTTTTACCTTTTTAGTATTTTGTTGGATTCCTTATGCAGTAGTATGGGGTGGATTATCGTCTTTACCACAATCACTTCGAGCGGATTTGTTTGGACGAAAAAACTTTGGATCTATCCAAGGAGCAATGTCCCCTTTGCATAGTATCTTTTCAGTCGCAGGACCTATATTTGCAGCAGCAATATACGATAGTACACAAAGCTATTCAGGGGCGTTTATTACATTTTCTGGTCTAGCATTAATATCAATGATATTAATATTAATCGCTAAACCAGTGAATAATGAATTTAATTCCTAAATGGGAGATGAATAACTTTCCCCTCTTGAATACTCATGGATACAGCGTCGGTAAATTCCATATACTGAACTCCAACATCAAATGGAGAATGGGTTACAGGAGCACCTTTTATAATACTATTAATGAAATCTTCTTCGACTCTCCATCCAGCTGGGAGTCCTTTTAATCCATCAACAATATATTCTTTTTCAATTTCTATTTTTGAAATCGATTTATCCCCTTTTTTACCACCATAAATTTCCAGAGTTGTACCATTTATAACAATTGTGCCTTCGGTACCATAAATCCATACTTCGTTTTTGGGATTTAATCCAATTACAGAACTTAATTTAATAGTTGCCTGAGCTCCACACGTCATTTTGCAAGTGATATCAATATGATCGGGAATTTCTACTGATTGATATAATCCGTTATCATTTTTTTTATTTGGAACAGTGATTTGCCCCATTGCACTAACAGATTTTGCCGGACCAATCCATCTCATTAATGTTTCATACCATATACCCATCATCATTATATTATTGCCACTATATTTGATATCATGTCTCCATTGAAATGTTTGATCTCTATTTACAAAAGCACCAGGGTTTGACGTTAATTCTACTGATACAATGTCCCCAACATATCCATTGAGCAAGAGTTCATTTATTTTTTTATCGATAGATATAGTAAAAGGGGCTGGTACTATTTGACATACTAAATCTGGATTTTCCCTTGATGCTTCGAGCATGGTTCGCGCTTCTGTAGAGTTGGAAGCCATTCTAGCTTCTGTTAGTACATGTTTCCCATTTTCTAAAGCTAGAAGAGTTATTGGACAATGCATGTAAGGCCAAGTACCAATAGCTATCGCGTCAATGTCTTCATCTTGAACCAAATCTATCCATGAATCATAAACATTTGGTATTCCAAATTCTTTAGCTATTTTTTCACTTGATTGCCTGGAACGATTACTTACTCCTACTAATTCTGCTCCTTTAACTTGATTAAAACCAGGAATATGTCTAGAAACAAAATTTCCTCCAGCACCTACCATTCCAATACGAACTTTGTCATTGGCCATTTATAACCTCCAGATATAATTATTTTCATTATTTGAATATAAATTCTAACATTAATAGTATATTAGTTATATAATAAAAAGTGCTCTAATCCACATGAATTATTGTTTGATTTCTTATTTTCTCAATGTTAAATTGTTACGAGATGTCAATTCCAAATTCTAGGAGGTCAAGGTGTTAAAACCTAATATTTTAATTACTAGTCCCATGAGTTCTGCATATGTTGAAAAACTAAACGCAGATCCAAAAATCAATCAAGCCAAACAATTACCTAGAGAACTTTGGTCAAAATTCGCAGAATTTTACCACTTAGGTGAAAAGGTATCTGAAATAGGCCCTCAAGAATTTGCTCCTTTTTTTGAGGAAGCAGATGTAATTGTTTGCGTAGGGTTACCATACAGATCTATTGAATGGTCGCCCAATCTCAAATGGGTACAAGCCTGGAGTGCTGGGGTTGATCATATGAAAATATCTGGTGTCTTAGATGCTGGAATACCCATAACTACTTTAGCAGGGTTAAATGCAATTCCAGTAGCAGAACACGTAATTATGTTTATTTTAATGCTTGCAAAAAAATATAACACGTTTTCTGAAAATGCTAGAAATCGTATTTGGAGACCTGCACCGGCTACAGATGAAATTAATGGTAAAACCGTTGGAATATTTGGTTTAGGCGCTATTGGTAAACATGTTGCTCGAATGGCAAAATCATTTAATATGAATGTGATTGCAACCAAGCGTACAATTAACGATTCTGATAGAAATCTAGAAAATGTAGATGAACTTATTCAAACAACTCAATTTGAGGATTTAATTTCCCGAAGCGATTATCTTGTTCTAAGTTGTCCATTATCTGACGAAACAAGAGGTATTATGAATGAGGAAAAATTTAAAAAAATGAAACCTGATTCGTTTTTAATTAATGTTGCTCGAGGGGAAGTTGTAGATGAACAGGCATTGGTTAAAGCGTTAAAGGAAGAATGGATAGCTGGGGCTGGACTTGATGTTTTTACAAATGAACCGCTTGAGGAAGAAAGTGAATTATGGGTTCAACCCAATCTTATTGCTACATCTCATAGAGCTGGCCGTTCTACTAGTCAACAATCGAGAGCAACAGAACTTTTTGAAAAAAATCTTGATTTATTAATTAACGGTAAGCCACTAATAAATGTTGTAGATGCTAATAGGCAATATTAATGATAGATCCTTCAAGTCATTACATTGAATCAAATGGTATAAAAATCCATTATTTAGAATGGGGATCAGCAGCTAAAACTGTAGTTTTAGTACATGGTTCTGGACTTTGTGCTTCTGTTTGGGATATGACAGCTAAATATCTTTCTGCTAATTACCGTGTGATTGCTCTAGATTTGCGTGGGCATGGTGATTCTGAAAAAACTCCTGGTCATTATACATGGCCTGAAATAGTTTCTGATTTCCCAGAGTTTATAAAAGCCTTGGACTTGGAAGAAATATATCTTGTAGGACATTCTAGAGGAGGAGGTGTTGCGTCACTTGGAGGATCTTTGATTTCTGAAAAGTTAACCGGCCTTGTACTAATTGAGCCTACTCTTAGTTTGGGAAGAATTATTCCCAAAAAAAAGCCCAACACATTGACGCTCGCGGATATAACCAGAAAAAGGCGAACAGAATTTGAAGATTTAGAATCTGTTTTTAGTAGTTACAGTAAAGCTGAAACCTTTAAAAATTGGGATTCTGAAATATTATGGTCTTATATTAATGGTGGAACCTTTCAGAAACCCAATGGAATGTATACTTTGAAATGTTCTCCAGAGACAGAAGCTGTATTTTATGAAGAAAATACGCCTACCTATATGTTTGAAGAACTGAACAATATCAAGTGTCCGACTTTACTTATTACTTCTGAAAATCAACAGAGATTTCCTGAAAATTCAATAGCTTTGCAAAGTATAAAAAATTCAGTTAATTCTTTTAAACATTCTGTAGTTACTGGAGTGGGACATTTTATACCTCAAGAAAAACCAGAAGAATTTAATGAATTAGTATCTAATTTTTTTAATAATATTTAATAGGAGGCAACACTATGAGAATAGATGGTATATTTGAAAAAGAGGGATTAGAAGGCGAATCACTTAAAGCCTATGAGAATATCATTGGTACTCGTGGACGTATCGTTGGGCCTTTTGGGGTTTTGTTACATAGTCCTCAATTAGCATGCTTAGTAGGGGATACAGGTGCATATATACGTTTCAACTCTACAATCCCAAATGAATTAGGTGAAATTGCGGTACTAACTACAGCAAGTACGCTTAATTGTAATTTTGAATGGCAAGCACATTCAGATTTGGCAAGAAATGCAGGAATTGCTGAAGAGGTAATTAACGCCATACACACAAATACTAATCTTGAAGTTCTCAGTCAAGATCAACAATTAATCTATACATATGCTCGAGAGTTATTAACTGACAAGAGAGTCTCGTCTGATACTTATGCAAATGCGTCAAAACGTTTTAGTACAAAAGAATTGGTAGATCTAACTACAACAATTGGGTATTATTCTATGATCGCATCTGTATTAAATGCCTTTGAAGTCTAATTAACTTTTTGTAAGTTGTGTTATAATCGAAGGATAGATTAGATTGTTAGAATCTAGGTGTAATTATGAAAATCAATGACTATATTTTAGAAGAACCACTCCCAGAACTTAGAAATCCCCATGTAATTGCTTCTTTGAGGCCGTGGGTAGACGCAGGAAGTGTTGGTTCTCTTGTTTTAGATAAATTAGAACGTCATTTTGACGCACAGGATTTAGGTAAGTTTGAAAATCCAGGAAGATATTTTGACTTTACTAGATATAGACCTGTAGTTTTTTATATTGATGGGAATCGAGAAACTACTATACCTAATACGTATCTTCGTTATGCTAAATCAGAAGGAGATTTTGATTACGTATTTTTGCACATGCTTGAACCTCATTCAATGGCAGAAGAATATATAGATACTATTGCAGAGGTTCTAAAACAACTTGGTGTAAAACGATTTACAAGAGTTGGTGGGATGTATGATGCAGTACCTCATACAAGGCCATTATTGGTGATGGGAACTCATGATGGAGAGCCTATGACTGGTGTTCCTGGCATTATGAAAAGTGCAAGGAGAAGACCATATCAAGGTCCTACATCAATTATGAATTTAGTTGGGGACAAGTTATCTGCACAAGATATTGAAAATATGATGTTGATGGTAAGATTGCCTCAATATTTGCAACTTGAAGAAGATTTTACAGGATGTTCACATTTAATTAAGGTTCTTTCTTCTTTGTATAACCTTCCAGAAGAACTTTCTGTAAGTAGACGTGGCCGTAGACAATATCAACGTGTAACAAATGAAATGGATCAAAATCCTGGTGTAAAAGCATTAGTAGAAAAATTGGAAAGTGAATACGACGCTAGATTAGAAAATATCATCGTTGAACCTGAAGAAAGTGAATATACAGAACTTTCTCCCTCAATCGAACAATTTTTAAAAGATTTAGGATCTGAGGAATCTGAAAGTAATTAGATGGTAGATTCAGCGATTGTAGTTAAGGACCTTAAAAAGTCTTATGGTGACTTTCTTGCGGTTAATGAAATTTCATTTGAAGTACTTTCAGGTGAAATTTTTGCTTTACTTGGTGCTAACGGTGCTGGTAAAACAACTACTCTTGAAATTCTTGAAGGTCATAGAAATCGCACATCTGGGGATGTTACAGTTCTGGGTTATGATCCTGGAAAAAAAGAACAAAACATGTCTATGCGTGTAGGAATAGTATTACAAGAAACAGGGATCGAACCCTATCTTAAAGTAGAAGAAGTGTTGAAACAATTTAGTGGCTTTTATAATAATCCTAGAAATATAACAGAGGTTATTGAAGCTACTGGATTGAAGGACCAAATAAAGACTCCTGTAAGAAAATTATCTGGAGGACAACGAAGAAGAGTCGACGTTGCATTAGGTTTAATAGGGGATCCAGATCTAATTTTTCTTGACGAGCCGACAACTGGATTTGATCCTTCTGCAAGGAGAGACGCTTGGTCTATGATAAGTAATCTTAAATCATTGGGAAAAACTGTTATTCTTACCACTCATTATATGGATGAAGCTGAATATTTATCCGATCGTATTGCACTTATGGTCCATGGGAAAATTGAACGAATGGGCACAACTAGAGAATTAATTAATTCTGAATCAAATACAACCATAGAATTTTCACTATCAGATACTAATAAATTATTGCCAGAGGCAATAACGAGAATAGCTGAAATAAATGGAAATTTAGTATCTATTATTACTAATTCTCCTACTGGAATATTAGGAGAATTAACACATTGGGCAATAGAAAACTCACTTGAATTAGATGACTTGTCGGTACGAAGATCCTCTTTAGAAGATCTTTTCTTAAAAGTTGTAGGTTCAGAGGATAGTGCAACATGAAACAACTACAATTAGCACTCCGTCAAATTAAATATGAAAACACAGCATTTTGGAGAAATCCTCCTGCAGCATTTTTTACCTTTATATTTCCATTAATATTTTTGGTTTTATTTAATGCAATTTTTGGAGACGATGAAATACCTATAGAAAGTGGGGTTGTACCTGGTTCTAATTTTTATATTCCATCCATTATAGCTTTATCAGTTATCAGTGCATCTTATACAAATCTTGCTATGACTCTTACTGATTCTAGAGATAGTGGAATTCTGAAAAAAATTCGTGGAACCCCTCTAACTCCCTGGGCATTTATGGTGGGTAAAATATTATTTACTACGTTTATTTCGTTATTACTTGTAGCAATTGTACTAACTTTCGGAGTACTTTTTTATAATGTAACTTTACCTAATGATTCATTGTTGGTTTTTATAACAGCACTTTTAATCGGGACTATAACATTTAGTTGTTTAGGTATTGCAATAACTACAGTTATACGAAATGCGGATGCTGCTCCTGCTATTGTTAATGCTTCAATTTTGCCGCTATTTTTTATATCAGATATTTTCATTCCCCAAACTCTAGCCCCTCAATGGATTAAGACTCTAGCAGATATTTTCCCCGTAAAACCTTTTGTAGTTACACTTCAATCTTCATTTAATCCATTTGATACGCGGGTGGTTTTTGAGACTTTAGATCTTGCAACTATGGGGATTTGGTTTGCAATAGGTTTAATTGTCGCACTAAGATTTTTTTCATGGGAACCTAGGCGTTAATCACTTTTTGATAACTTTTGAATAAGAGCTACAACTTTCAAATTAATTATATCTCGTATTTCGCGTACTTTTTCAATATCTTGGTTGTGTGGATCTTCAAGCTCCCAGTCTTCAATTGAATCTCTAAATTTTATTGGGCAACTTTCATGTATGTTACAACCCATACTAATTAATCTGTCGTTATCAGTTATTTTATTAAAATCAAGTTCATGAGGCTTTTCTGTAGTTATATCTATCAATAATTCATTTAATGCTTCTACAACTATAGGGTTAATTTTTTCAGATGGTTCTGTTCCAGCTGATTCAGCGTACCAATTTGAGTTTTCTGGGACCAATTTATTAAAGAAGGCTTTAGCCATCTGGCTTCTCCCAGCATTATGTACACATACAAAAATTATTCTATTCTTCATTTAATTCGCTGAATATAAACTTATACATTAGAGCTGCCAAAGTAGCGCCCACTATAGGGCCTATCCAGTATATCCAATGAGCATCCCATACATTGGCTATAAGAGCTGGTCCAAAACTTCTTGCTGGATTTAAAGATGCTCCAGATATTGGTCCACCAAATGTTGCACAAACAAGAATTGTTCCTCCTATAGCAAGTGGAGCTAGTAAATTTTCTTTTGAATTAACGGTTTTTATAATAACTAGTACGAGTATAAATGTCATTATGCCTTCTAAAATTAATGACTCGATAGTTCCATTGGGTGTAGTTGACCCCAATGTTTTACTATTTTTAAATAATATGGATAGAATGAAACCAGCGGTTATCGCTCCAGACAATTGTGCGAGAATATACCAGATAGCATCTTTTATAGAAATCTTATTGTCGATTGTTAACCCTATTGTTACAGCAGGGTTAATATGTGCACCAGAGAAGCGTCCAAAAGTATATACCATTAGAGCGACTATACCACCAAAAGAAATTGCTATACCTAAGTGGCCAATTGCTCCTGAGGTCGTCTCATTGATAATAATTGCTCCTGGCCCAACCAAAACTAAGAAAAATGTACCTAGGTATTCTGATAAAAGTTTTTGTAAAAGTCCCATGATTTCCTCTTGTGTGATTAATTTAATATCTATATACTTCTGCAAGTATATATTTAATTATAAACTTAATATTAACAAATCATGAATAAAGAATCATCCAAACTTTTCACACCTTTGAATATTCGTTCATTGGAATTCAAAAATAGAATTTTTGTTTCGCCAATGTGCCAATATTCTGCAAATGATGGTGTTCCTAATAATTGGCATACTGTTCATTTAGGGACGAGAGCAGTAGGGGGAGCTTCGTTAGTAATGGCAGAAGCCAGCGCTGTTATTCCAGAAGGAAGAATAACACCGCATGATGCAGGTATATGGAATAAAGAACAAGTGGAAAACTGGAAACCTGTTACTGAATTTATCAAGGAATATGACTCGATTCCTTCAATACAATTGGCCCATGCAGGTCGTAAGGCTTCAAGAGATGTGCCATGGAGAAATGGGGTTAGATTAGATATAGATGATTGGAAGGTTTCAGCTCCTTCTTCCCTTGCATTTAATGAAGGATATATACAACCTGCAAGTTTATCTGGAGATGAAATTGACAGTTTAATTTTTAATTGGGTTAAAGCTGCCGAAAACGCTTTAGAAGCTGGTTTTCAGGTTATTGAATTGCATTTTGCACATGGATACTTAGTTCATTCATTTTTATCACCGATTTCTAATTTACGTGAAGATGATTTTGGAGGATCCCTTGAAAATCGAGCAAGATTTGGATTGGAAATTGTTCGAGCTGTTAGGCAAACAATTCCAAACGACCTTCCACTTTTTGTAAGAATTTCTGCTAGTGATTGGTTGCCAGAAAGTTCATGGAATATTGAAGAATCTCTTCAATTCAGTATTTGGCTAAAAGAAAATGGGGTAGATTTAATCGATTGTTCTTCTGGAGGTCTTTCTCCTAATCAAACGCTTTCTTCAGTTGACTTGGTACCTGGATATCAAGTTGAGTTTGCTGAAACAATCAAAAATGAAGCAGAGATATTAACTGGTGCTGTGGGACTTATTACTGATCCTGAACATGCTGAAAGTATTTTAGTAGAAAATAAAGCTGATGCAATTTTCATTGGTAGAGAATTACTAAGAAATCCATATTGGCCTTTAAGCGCTGCTATGACTTTAGGTGATGATGTTACATGGCCAGATCAATATTTAAGATCCAAGTTAAGAATATAAAATAATAAAGGTTAACTATGCTTTTTATAATCAATTGGGTGGTGTCTATAATTATCGGATCTTTTTTTTGGCAATGGATCAAAGATAATACTAAGGCTCCAACATATAGGAAAATATCCTTAACTATTTTAGTTATGCTAGTCGCGTCATTTGGTCTGCAAGGTATTGGGTTGTATTAGTAATCAAAAAGTAGTTTCATAAGCCCAATATTTAATCAAATGATGAGCGATCGCAATTGATCCTGGAAGGTAGAAGTCGTGAGATTCTCCTTTTGTTTGAGCTTCAAAAGATCTGATTATTTCTTCTCTAGAAAACCATCTCACGTCAGATAATTCTTCTTCATCTATAGAAATTTGAGTGTCCTCTGCTTCTGCAAGACACCCAATCATCAATGAATGTGGGTAGGGCCATGGTTGCGAAGAATGATAAATAACCTTGGTTACATCAACTCCAGACTCTTCTTTAACTTCTCTTCTCACAGCTTCTTCAATTGATTCTGCATGATCCATAAATCCAGCTAAAGCTGAATAAAATCCGTTTGCACGCCTTCTATTCTGTCCAAGTAAACAGTGTTGTTCTTTGTAAACCAACATTATCACAACAGGGTCAGTTCTTGGGAAGTGTTGCATTGCGCAATTTTGACATACTCGAACTATGCCGCCTTTTTGTGGCATTGATGGAGAACCGCACTTTGAACAATACTTGTGGCTACTATGCCAATAAATTTGACTTTTTGCCTGTGCCATAATTGCAACTTCATTTTCGGAAGCATAAAGAGCTATTTCTCTAGGTTCAAGAAATTCCCAAGTATCATTGAGATCTATAGATAAGTTGGTTATATCCAGAGCAAAGTATCCTACGTCATCCTTTATACCAAGAAGGTAAAATAGATCTTCAGATACAGAATTAGAAATTTGTTGTAATGATTTTTGATCGAGCCAAACTAATTTTTTAGCTGTAGTTTCTACAGGAAACAATAAATCTTTTGATAAGAGAAATTTGGTTTTGGGATTAGCAATGAGAGAAGAAATCCAGTTTGGGTCTCTTCTCTCAACTTCGCTTCTATCTAAAGTATTGCCTGCAAAAGAATGGAATATTTGTAAGTTGTTTCTCTCTAGATCAGACACGTATTAAACACCTTTAGCCATAGCATTTTCTATGGCTTTAATGAGTTTTACTGCTGATTCAGGACTTAATTCAACTGCTACTCGCTTGTCTATACCTAGTTCTTCATTTACAAAATCTATATTTATTGCATGTTCTAAATCTGCATGGTCTGGATGATCAAAGTAAACATTAACTTCTTTCAAACTAAACCATCCTTGATTACCTTTACCGCAACCTTCTACTGTCGCTTTCTCAAGTATCATACTACACATAAAAAACCCCAGTTCTCGAATTAATTAATTTTTCTTCCCAAGAAGTCCCAAATTTTATTCCATCCATCGACTGCTTGTTCTTGTCGATACATTGGTCTGTCATGATAGAAAAATCCATGACCAGCACCATCATATCTATGAAATTCATATTCTTTGCCAGCGGTTTTTAATTGATCTTCATGAATATTTACTTTATCAGGAGTAGGACTTTGGTCATCATTTCCAAAAATTCCTAATAAAGGTGCAGCTAAATCTGCTGTGTAATCTGACGGAGAAACAGGTTGTTTTTCAGTTAAACTATCTGAATCCATAACAACATTTCCGCCCCAGCATTCAACGACTGCGTCAAACACATCAAGTCTGCATCCAGCTAAAAACCCGTGACGTCCTCCTGAACATGTGCCAAATACAGCTGTTTTACCGTTATTGTCAGAAAGTTGTTTCAAATAATTTGCGGCACTCTCAAGGTCTCCCATTACTTGATCATCTGCTACTCCACCAACTGATCTCACTTTAGCAGCAACATCTTCTGGTGTGCCGTGACCATCTCTAAAATACAAATTGGGACAAATTGCCTGATATCCATGATGTGCAAATCTTCGTGTGAATTCTCTATATAATTCATCCCAACCAGGTAAGTGGTGAATTAACACTACACCAGGGAAAGGTCCATCCCCGATAGGTTTAGCAAGATAGGCATTTATTTCAGCACCACCGTGTCCGGTCATTGTTATAGTTTCTGCAATCATTCCTTCATACATATCAGTTGTATACATAATCTACTCTCCTTGTCTGATTATTATATTGTTCAAGTTATAGAATTATACAACTGAGTATTTGGTATTAATAGTAAAATTTAGTGTTAATTTTGCTGTGAAATTGATTTCGCCAATTTAAATACATCATTAAACATTGCTGGCGTTAATCTACCAGTCAATGTGTTTTGTTGACTAGGATGATAACAAGCAATAAGCGTGATACCATTACTTAGAGTATAAACTTTATTATGTCCGAAAGATGGTTTTGGATAAATTGTAATTCCAAGTAGTTTTATACATTTTATATATTGATCAAAAGCAATTTTGCCTAAAGCCACAACAACTTTAAGATTCGTTAATATTTTCATCTCTTGTAATAAATATCTTTGACATGTTTTGATTTCATGAGTTGTTGGTTTGTTTTGTGGTGGAACACATCTTACCACAGCTGAGATATAACAATTTACAAGTTGCATACCATCTTCAATATTCAAAGATACAGGTTGGTTGCAGAGTCCATTATCAAATAGAGTTTGATAGAGTAAATTGCCACTACTATCTCCCGTGAACATTCTTCCAGTTCTGTTCGATCCATGTGCACCTGGGGCTAGGCCTAATATAAAAATTGAGGAATCAATTTCGCCAAATGATGGGACTGGTTTCCCCCAATAACTATCAGATAAAAAAGCTTTTCTTTTTTTTTGTGAAACCAAGTTTCTATGATCGACTAATCGTTCACATCGTGAGCAATTGATTATTTCTTTATTGAGATTTGAAAAATTATTTTTCATTTAAGCAATATTTATATATATCCTGAGCAACTGCAGTTAATTTGTCCAGAATAACAATATCATTTATTTGATTGTTGTTTATATATTTCCAAGTATGTTCAATACCTACATAAGTATTATCAATAATTATACTTTTTGTATGGTTTAATATACTTTGTAGGTTCTTTTGGGAGTTTTTTGTTCCAGATCCTCCACCTGCACCAATGATTGCAACCGCTTTGTCTTCTAATGGCCTTGTCGTATGATTATCTTTTCTTGATGCCCAATCTAATGCATTTTTTAACACCCCCGAGACAAACCCATTATATTCAGGAGATGAAATTAGAAGTGCGTCAGAATTTCTGATTAAATCTCTAAATTTTTCCACTTCTTGAGGGAATTGAAAATTATTTTCAAGGTCGTTATTGTAAAGAGGGATATCGTTTAAAGGATAAATTAAAATATGCATTTGGTTTTCAAACAAATCTTCACTGATTTTTTGAGTTTCCTTGATGAGTAATGTGTTGTATGATTCTTTCCTAATACTGCCCGATATTCCTAATATTTGAATAGGTCTTTTCATAATATGCCTTATGGTAATTCTAAATAATTGATAGATTATATCAAAAAGAGGAGCATGATGTGTCTCAGAATGAAGTAAAAGCTTTGGTCTTCGATGTTTTTGGTACAGTTGTCGATTGGAGAACAAGCATTATCGATGAATGTCTAACACTAGGGCAACAAAAACATATTGACGTAGATTGGCCTAGGTTTGTTGATGATTGGCGAGCAGGGTACAGACCTGCAATGGATACAATTCGTCACGACGCGGGAGAATGGCGCGTTCTTGATGAACTTCATATGGATATATTATTAGGGCTGCTCAAAAGTTATTCGATTTCATTAAATTCAGATGAAATCATTCATTTAAATAAATCCTGGCATAGATTACATCCTTGGGATGATTCTGTTAAAGGTATTACTAGATTGAATTCAAAGTTTATAACTGCATCTCTTTCAAATGGTAATGTTAGTTTATTAACTAATATGGCTAAATTTGCTAAACTTCCATGGACTTGCATACTGTCTGCGGAAATATTTAAACACTATAAACCAGATGATGAGGTATATAGAGGAGCGGCAAATATATTAGACTTAAAACCTCATCAAGTAATGATGGTAGCTGCACATAAATCAGATTTATTAGCAGCAAAAAGTAATGGTTTGGTTACTGCATATATAAATAGACCCTACGAGTTTGGAAAGTATTATATGGAAGTAGAAGGTGTCGAAAAGGATATAGATATCTGGGCATCAGATTTAGAATCACTTGCAGATCAATTAGAGTGTAATTAAGGAGTTAAATTATGAGCGATAACATTGGTTTAATAGGCTGTGGTGCAGTAGGTAGTTATGTAGGTGCCTATCTTACACAAAGTGGTGAAAATATAACATTGATCGATATGTGGCCAGAACACGTTCAAACAATGAAAGATAAAGGATTGAGAGCAAGCGGTAGTCAGGGGGATTTTACTGTGCCAGTAAATGCGATTGGTTTAACAGAAGCTCAATCACTTCGTGAAAAATTTGATTATGCATTTATTTGTGTAAAGTCTTATGACACAGAATGGGCAACTCACTTTATAAAACGATTTGTAAAAGATAACGGTTATTTTATAGGGATACAAAATTGCTGGAACGATCCTGTTATAGGTAGTGTTGTTGGTTCAGAAAATGCTCTTGGCTGTATTGCATCGAATATTGAAGTAGCTTTATGGGAGCCAGGGCATGTAAATCGGGGAGGTATACCTGGGCGCGATAGAGGTCATACGGTATTTAGAGTTGGCGAACATGATGGTTCTATTACAGAACGTGCTGAATACATTGCTCAAAAACTTGATGTTATTGATTTAGGGTACGCTACAGATAATCTATGGGGTGAGCGTTGGACAAAGTTGTGCATGAATGGTATGGGAAATGCTATTTCAGCAATGACTCAAATGGGATCTCAAGATATGGCTGCCGATCCGACTATTCGACATATAAGAATACATTTGGCAAAAGAAGGTACTAAAGTTGGTTTAGCGCAAGGGTTAAATATACTTAATGTTAATAGTAAGTCAGCAGATATTTGGGCTGATGCAGATAATCCCGAGACATATGAAGAATTAGATGAACATATAGCTAGCAGTGCCACTAGTCGTGTCAATTGGCTCGCATCAATGGCACAAGATGTTTATAAAAAAAGAAAATCAGAAGTTGAGCAGATGAATGGTTTGATAGTGGAAAAAGGAATTGAAACTAATATTCTGACCCCTTACCACAATGCAATAGTTGAAGTTATGAAAGATGTGGATGCAGGAATTGTTGAACCTAGTAAAGAGTTGGCTGATAGAGTTTTGAAAATAGCTCAACAAAATCAATAAAACTTTACTTTATTATCTTTGGATACTATTACTTTATATTGGAGAGAAAAGTTTTTGTCCCTTGTAATAGTAGTCCAGAGGTGGATAAAGTTAAAAATCTGGCTCCAAGTTCGATAGTTTTATTGACGTTTTCATAATCATTAACTTGTATACCACCAGTCCCGGCAGTTTTCCCACTCTTATAAATTTTTTGAATCATTTCATGAATTGTATTAACTACTTTAGGATTTTTAGTATCTCCGATAAATCCCATTTCTTGGGCTATATCACCAGCTCCAATATGAATGACATCCAATCCTTCGACAGATAGTATTTCATCGAGATTTTCAATACCAACCAAATCTTCTACCATACAAATTACAAGAGTTTCGTTATTTGCAAATTCAAAAGGATCTCCTTCAATATTTAACGTCCATCTTCCAGGGGCAAATCCACGTTTTCCTAAAGGCGCATATTTTACAGAATTTACAACTCTAATTGCTTCTTCTTTAGTATTTATATGTGGAACGATTACCCCTGCAGCACCACGATCCATATAACGAAGTATTATATGTGGCTCATTAGAAGGTACTCGAACAAGAGGAGTTATCCCGACAACTTCAGCTGCCCTGATCATGTTTTCTGCGGTCTCTTCATTCATTGGTCCATGTTCACAATCTATAACTATGAAATCTAAATTTGCTTGACCTGCTATTTCTGATATAGAAGCGGCTGGAATATTACAAATATATCCAAATACAGCTTGATTATTCTTAAGTTTTTCTTTAGTTTTGTTCTTATACATATTTTATCCTTTTAAAACTATTAATATTGTTGATTTAAAATATTCTATAACTAATATATAACAATTAAGCATATGGAAATCTATCCAAACATACATAATATTGTATCTGAAAACAAAACAGGGCAGGGAATTACCAATGCTTATTTGGTAACTGGTACCACAGGGTCTGTTTTAATTGATACTGGATGGAAAAGTGATGAACAATCTGAACGAATAATAAGTTACATTAATAAGATAGATTGCACTACATTAAAATATATAATCGTCACTCACCGACACCCGCCTCATTGGGGAAATTCTGAATTTGTAAAAAAACAAACTGATGCTGATATAATTTCTACAGTTATAGAAGCGCCTTATATTAATGATTATTTTGAAAATTATAAAGTTGATATTGAAATAGATGATAATCTTGATATTGATCTTGGTAATTTTCAGATATCAGTAATGAAAACTCCTGGACACACGTCGGGTACTTTAGCTGTGTTTGAAAAAGAAAATAAATATCTTTTCCCAGGAGATACAATTATGGAAAAAGGTACTTCTGTTATTAATCCTGAAGACGGTAAAATTGCTGATTATCTAAAAACGATAGATAATTTTATAAAAATTGAACCTAATGTGATATTTCCAGGGCAGGGTGCCCCAATTACTGAAACCCTGGAGAAATTAACGAGTTTAATTGCACATAGGTCAGATAGAGAGCAAGAGATCATTAACTTACTTAAACAGAAAGAATATTCTGTTGATGAATTGTTTGCACAAATTTATGAAAATCTATCAGAATGGTTATCTCATTTAGCAAAAAATCAAATAACAAGCCATCTTATTAAACTTGAAGATGAAGGTAAGGTCACAAAAGATCAGAATATGTATAAATTAATTGATTTTTAGGTAATCTTTTTCCCGTTCAATAAAATACCAATAATGCTTGATCTGACTAAAAATTTATAACTTATTAGTCCAATAACAGTAGTCCATAATATTGCTATTATAAATTTAAATTCCACAAATATTGGGAACCTGAATAAGAAAAATGTTATGAATGCAACTAAAGGCAAATGAATCAGATAAATCCAATAAGATGAATCTGATATATATCTTAGCGCTGGTGAATAATTTCCAAATTTTGCTTCTGCTAGTCCTATAAATGCATAAGAGAATAATATAGCATTTACTGCTTTTAATAATGAATAGGGGATGGCCCAGGTTTCCCATGTTGATGGATCTAGGAAATCTATATTTTTGTAAATTGATAAATATATTACAAAAAAGAAAACACTTACTATTAAGTATTGAAGCCAATATTTTTTCATGAAATCAAGTAATTTTGTGTTTTTATACAAACCGTAGCCGAAGGCGAAAAATAAAGCACCTAAAATTGGATTTTCTATTAAATCAAAACCTGTCCAGATACCAATTAATGTTAATAGTATTATAAGTGGTATTGGATATTGAGATTGAAAAATTTTAAATTTAGCTACCCACGAAAAAATATTAAAATAACTTAATAAATATCCTATAAAAGCTAATCTTAGTCGTTTTAATACTGAATTTGCAGATATACATATAAATGAGAAGAAAACAAAAAATATAAGATGGAATAAAAACCAAAGATGCCAAGGTCCACCTTCCAGGGTAAAAAAATAGGATGAATTTTTCCCCCAACCATACGTCCATATCCAGGGAATACTTGCTCCCATTATGGGCGTGAAAAATAATAGGGGTAATCCAATACGTTTAAGTCGGTTTTTCCACCAATAATTCCAGGAATATCTATCGATCACAAGTTTTGCAAAAAAACCAGCAAGAATAAAAAACAAGGGCATTCTCCAGATATGAATAAATTCAAAAACCACATTTATTGATTCAGAAGAATGTTTGTCAGTGGGCCAGATAGATATAGGGATTCCTACCATAAAAGGTAATGCTGCGTGTAATACAATTCCCAAGAGCATTGCAATACCACGCAATGCATCTAATCCATGATATCGTATCTGTTGGTTTTCCATCCGAATAGTATACTAGTAAATAGAGTGATTAGGTTAACATATCAACGACAAGCCCTGTCATGATCTTAGCCCCATTTATAAGACTTTTAATTCCTACTGACTCATTAGTGCCATGAATAAAACTAAGCATAGGGTCATCATCAGGATGTGACCCAGAAAAGCCATAGGTAATTGTTCCAGTAGGTCTAAGAAATCTGGAATCTGTAAAACCTGTACTTATAGCCGGAACATACTGAATATTGTCATCACCAACCGCTAATGATGTAGCTCGTTTTAAACTTTCCATTAATGGGGTTTCAAACTTAGATTCGTTTGAAAGAGCCATATTGTCGATTTCATATCTAACATTTGGTATTCCTTCAAACATTTTATCGAGTTCATTTCTTAAATAAGTTTCATTTTGGGTAGGTAGTGTACGAACATCACAGGTTAGTCGAATTGATTCAGGCACACTGTTTGATTTTATTCCACCTGAAAGCATTGTAGGAGTTACAGTCATTCTTGATAATGCTTTCATACGTGAAGCGAGTCTAGGACTATCTTCTTCTACCTCTGAAATAATACTATCAATATTGCTCGCCATAGGTTTATGCTCAATTGCAAGTAATGAAAGATATTCAAAAAAGTTTGTTGAAGTATCTCTTTCGGGTTCATAATTTTCGATACGTTCAAGAACTTGTCTCAATAAATATGATGCATTTTCACCTTGCCAGGGAGTAGATGCATGAGCACTGCTTCCTTTGACATCTATTTCTATTTGAAGCCTGCCTTTTTCACCAACACCGACAGCATATGTGGTGTTACTTTTGGTCTGTATTGCTTCTCCGCCACCTTCATTAACTGCATAGGGGGAACTAATTTTCTCTAAGTGATTTTCAACAAGCCAGCCAAATCCATATCTACCACCATGTTCTTCATCGGCACCTGAAGCGAGTACTAAGTTGTCATTTAATTGAATACCAGATTCTTTGATAATTTTCATAGCAAATAGTTGGCACGCCAAAAGTCCCTTACAGTCAGAGGCCCCTCTACCATAAATTCGTCCATTTGTACGTTTAGCACTAAATGGTTCATATTCCCATTTTTCGATATCTTCAACAGGTACTACGTCAGTGTGTGACATGAAAAGGAGTCCATTTGTTTTGGATTTTCCTTCAATACTTGCAATAATATTGCCTCTATCTGGGTCTCTAGCAAGGATTTCTGATTCAATCCCTTGTTTTTTTAACCAATCTTTTACGAAATTACATACTGCAGTTTCATTTCCTGTTGGCATAAAACCTGTATTAACAGAAGGTATTTTTACCAATTCTTGATGCAAGGTAATTAAATCTTCTCGTTGCTCATCTATCTTATTCATTAAAGATTGAATATCCATAGCCTATCCTTTGTATGTGGTAGTGTTTTCTACTACAGGCCCGAAGAAGACATTAGATCGAACGTTTTCCAAAGCACCTATTTGACTGTTATCTATAAATAGATTTACACCTGGCCCGTAATTCTCAATGTAATGCGTGAATACTGCTTTTTCAGCAGCTTCGAACATAATATTTCTTAAACCGAGTGCATTGATAAACTTTGTTACAATACCCATATTCCATAATTCTTTATCAATAGATCCTTCAGCACTACCGCCTTTTGTCCCAATATCGCTGTTTTCTGTAACACCCTCTGATTCCATCATAATAAGATATGCTCCAGCTTCTAGATATTTTGCCGCTTTAGCTACAGCCCAATCTGCATCACCACCATATCCACTAGATCTCATGACTCCAACTTCTGGTTTTGGTTTTAATCCATATTCTTTAACTTTTTTAATTACCCGTATAATATCTTCATAATCAATGGATATTTTATTTTCTGATATTTCTACAATATCAAATCCAAGATCAACACATTCTTTTAAATATAAATCTAAATGTTCATCAGGCCCTTTAAGGACTCTTTCAGTGAACCCTCCGGTAGATACCATAACATCATATTTATGACATAAATCAATCATTTCTTTTACAACATCACTAGGAATCAATCTATAAGTTCCACCAACAAATTTGAATGAATCAACATAATATCCATAGAGTTTGAATATATCTTCCATATAATTAGGGCCAACAGGCCAAAGACTATTTGGTCCTCGTATTTCTGTTATACCGCTTGTTCTTGGTTTAGCTCCTCTGTCATTTACTGGGAAAAAGTTAAACGCTCTGTCATCATCAAATTTTTTATTAACCATCATTGGTCCTTTCGAAATGTAAGTTAGGGTAGGAAGTATTATTAATGGTACCCCAGGTGGGACTCGAACCCACGACACACGGATTAGAAGTCCGATGCTCTGATCCACTGAGCTACTGGGGCTTAGTTGAATATTAGCCATTTTACCTATGAATGTAAGAAAAAACAACTTGAGAGAAGAATAATTTTTTAAAGTTAGCGGTACAATAAGGTAATTAAATTAGAGGGAGGGGCATAATGCCGCAAAAAGAAATAATAGAACTCGATATGGAAAGATCTAATCCAAATTTGTCCGCAGCTACTAAGTTTGGTGACTTAGTGTTTGTTTCTGGTCAAACTGGTACACATCCTGAAACTGGTAAATTAGGAAGTGATATAAGGGAACAGACCTCTTATACAATTGAAAGAATCAAAGTTATCCTTGAAAAGGCAGGAACATCTCTTGATAATGTACTTTCTGCAACTACTTATCTTACTAAAAGAGAAGATTTAGCAGAATACAATGAAGTTTATGGGGAATATTTTACACATAATAAACCTGCAAGAGCTACAGTAGAAGTTATGCTTAACAGAGAAGAGCTTTTAGTAGAAATAATGGTTATTGCATGTATTCCTTCTTAATTTCGAAAATCGGGTTATTTTATATATAAATCTATTTCAAAATTAAACAGAATAATGGTAAAAATAATTACTTTACTATAATATATTTTTTTAACATATTTTCTTCATAATATAGGATCAAAGTTAAACAGAATATATACTTTCTAACAGTAGTTATTAATACTAATATACTTTAAATGCTCTTTATAAAATTCTTGATCATTTATTTCGTTTGTCTAGACAGTAGTTTTCAATTATTGGTATAATTTTATATATATAATTTATAATCTTTAGATAGGTTGGTGAATATTTTATGGTTTCTTTTTTAACCCACAATTCTTTTAAACTACTTCTACTTCTTACTTTTTCTATTACCTTTATTGCATGTAATCCTGAGGAGGAAGATCCTAATGAGAATATGAATTTTCCTGAGACTAATTCTTCATATAACTCAGAAGCCACAACTGCAACAACTGCTGATACATCTTCAACATCTTCAGCTTCCGCTGGTGCGGGTGAATTAGTTAAAATTGGTCAGAAAGAAAATCCATATATATTTGAACCCGACACACTTGATTGGACTTTAAATAAAACATATACGCTAGAATTCACTGACGTAAATGAATTTCATACTTTTAACGTTGATGAATTAGGTATAGAAGTGTATGTTAATGCTGGAGAAACTGTTACACAAGATGTTACTCCTAGTGTTGCAGGCAGCTTTAAATTATATTGTGTTCCTCACGAATCTTTAGGAATGGTCGGAACAGTAAACGTAGCCTAATTTTAGGTGTAAGTGTAAAAAGGATGGGAGTCTATGCAATTAACATGCTTACAGGAAAATTTAAGTAGGGCATTGGCATTAGTTGGTAGAGGTGTTGCTACACGTACCACTTTACCTGTTACCCAAAATATCCTTATATCTACAGATTCAGGCAGGCTTAAACTTACTGCTACTAATCTAGAAATCGCTATTACTACTTGGATAGGAGCTTCTATAGAAAATGAAGGCGAAATTACTATCCCAGCAAGACTTTTTTCAGATTTTGTTAATTCCTTACCCTCTGGAGAGGTGACTATTACACTTACAGATTCTCCATTAGGCGTTGAATTGCATTCAGGTAAGTTTGAATGCCGAATTTTGGGTGTTTCTGCTGAAGAATTTCCACCTATACCTACTGTTGATGGGGACGTTTTGGTGTCGATTCCAGCAGCAACTCTACGCAAATCAATAAATCAGGTTGCTTTTGCTGCAGCTACGGAAGATTCTCGCCCTGTTTTAACTGGTGTTCAGATTGAGATTTCATCTGACCTACTTACTTTTGCAGCTGCTGATGGCTTTAGGCTAGCAGTACATAAAACCTCTATAGAATCTGGTGTTTCTGAGTCGATTGATTTCATAGTGCCATCAAGAACACTTCGTGAGTTAGAACGTATTATTGCTGATGTACAAACTGATGTACAAATGAGTATAACTCCCACAAAAAACCAAGTTCTTTTTAAATCTGGTGACATTGAATTAACATCCCAATTGCTAGCTGGTTCATTTCCAAATTACAATCAATTAATACCGCAAAACTATAGTACAAAAGCTATAGTTGATGCTAATGAATTTTCAAGAGCTACTCGTTCTGCATCGATTTTTGCTAGAGATGGAAGTGGCATTGTAAGATTACAAGTTACACCTGGTTCTGGTGGAGATGATAAATTAATTGTATCAGCTAGAGCGGAAGAACTTGGGGATAATAGTGGAGAAATTACAGCCCAAACAGAGGGGGATGAATCTAAAATTGCGTTTAGTTCAAAATATTTAAGTGATGTTTTAAATATACTTGGGTCTGATCAAGTAGTACTAGAAACGACGAGCCCTTCTAGCCCAGGAGTATTTAAACAGGTCGGAGATGAGTCATACATTCATGTGATCATGCCAATGTTTGTACAATGGTAATTTTAAGGAATTAATACTGCAGTTTCCCATCCTGTGCCAGTTATAAATCCTTCATATTTTATTTCTGAATTAACTCTTTTAACCAACGTTCCAGTTACAAGGTTTTCAACTTCTGATGCACGATTTAATAATCCATTTGTATACGGAGTAATCTCAACAGTATCTTTTTCTAATAGGTAATTATATATATTATAAAGTTCGGTTGAATTTAGATAAGTAACATTTTTTTGTAGTAGTTTGTTTTTATATTCTGCAAATTCTGGATCAAATAGTACAATTAACCACAAAAGGTTTTTAGCACGTTCATGGCTCCCTTTACCTTCTGTGGTAACATTTTTTAGTTCAGTACCCCAGTAGTATAAATAATCAGCTATCTTATATTGTTTTTGGCTTGTATTAATTGAAACATTTGGAGATATACCTGTAGTATTTAGTTCTGTATATTCACCTATTGCTCTTACGATAGATGCTTGCATTAAAAATGCTAAGGCTTCAGTAAAATCTAACCTATCAGAATATATCTGACCTGGTCTAAGTTGTGTTTGCCTAGCATGACCTACTTCATGTGCTAAAGTATCTATGACTTCTGTAACTGAGTCATTTCTATCAGCTATAAATTGTACTTGTGTGTTTTTTTGCTCACAACAATATCCTGAAGCACTATCATCTACATCAGAAGGCCATTTATTTTTTGGTAATACGGATGGAATATAAGATAATGGTGATTCACCAGTTACTAACCAATATCCCGTATTAAAAATAGTAGTTATTTGATCTGTATAGTCTGAAACTACAGTTTTTGCTTCCATTTTACCGGTATTAATATCTAACGAAAATGAACTTGAACTGGAATAAGCAGCTGGATTTTCTTTATAAATAATTGATAGCATGTTTTTCATTTCTGAAGAGGATAAGGGATTAAATTCGGGTGTATTTACTTGATCTGCTCTAACAATAACGATCATTGGTGTTGGAGTTGGTAGAGGTAAAGGTGTCGCGGTCGGAGTTGGAGTAGGTATTGGAGTAGGAATAGGAGTCGGAGTTGAAGTAGGGGTTGGAGTTGGAGTAGGGGTTGGAGTTGGAGTAGGGGATGGAGTAGGAGTAGGGGTTGGAGTAGGAATAGGACTCGGAGTTGGAGTAGGGGTAGATAATATTGCAAGTCGTACAGCTTCATCTAATCGGACTTGTATTGTAGCTTCTATATCTGGAATATTTTCTGAAATAGGTTCATTTGAATTACAAGAAGTTATAACTAATGAGCATAAAAATAATAAAGATAAAACTGAAGTTTGAACAATTCTCATACAATAATCATATCAGAGTATTAACAATTTAGGGTAAAGATTTTGAAATAAATATTATAATAGATTTGCTAATTCTTTTGCAGTTTCTATTTGCCATTCAGGGTATTTGTTTCTGGTTCTTTGTCTAAGTTCACTTCTAATAATTTGTTCATCAGAATCTGGCATTTCTTTCTTAATTTGTTCTTCAATTAATTTTCGTTCCTCATTAGCTTTAGTTGAACGTTCTATCCAATGGCCAATATATTCAAGCTCATTAGAAAAAAATACGCAAACAGGTATAGATCTATATTGGCCATCTTTCAAAAAAAGATCTGAGAGATCTAAATTTTCATCACGAGCAAATATCTTCATTTCAATATTGCATTCTGATGCAATTTTTGCCATTACAGGCATACCTCGATATACATCTGGACACCAATCTTCTCCAATGACTAAGATTTTTAAAGGACCTTTAGTTTTTTCTGCATTTACAAAAATAGATTTAATTTCATTTGGCAAATCAAAGTTCTGATAAAATTCTTCAAATCTTTCTTTATTAACATTAATATTGGATAGATATTCATCGTAGTTAGACCCTGAATTATATCTATCAATCGTTACTACTGCATTTATATTAGTCATTGGGTATTATATCCTCTCTGATATTCATAAAAGTGTGTATGGCAGGGTGTCTTATATAGTCGAACTCGACTATCATTCAATTTCTCAACCCATACTGCCATTAAAACCTACAGTAACAGTTTCTGATTCAATCATTATTGGTACTGTATCTGCATAGGTAAGTGCCTCATTAAGCCATTCCTGATTTTTGTCTACTTGTCGTTCTTCATATTCTTTACCATTCTTTTTCAAGTCTATCTTAAGCTGCATGCAAGTAGGGCATGTAGTTAAAGTGTACAAGATACGCATATATCCCCCTTAAACATATAATCCCTAAGATTATATACAAAAAACATGTAATTTCAAACATGGCAGTAAGCTTCTAGCAGTTTCTAAGATATTGCATAGAATATTCAGGAGTAATCAGTAGGTATGCAGTAGGAAAGAAGAATATTATGGAATGTTGTAGTAAGATTGTAGTAAGAATTCAGTAAGAAATAGCAAAAGATTGACAATATTTAGGAGTTATAGTAGATTATATAGTAAATTTAATAGTAATTTGTAGATTCCGAAATTTCTTATAATTTATCTACAATTAAATTTTTTTATTAGAGGATTTAACAGAATATTTAGCAATTACTTGGAGGCAAATGGAGGTTAGTTATGGCAAAACTTGGTACTTATTCTTATCCAGATATACGATTTAGTGACGCAATAGAAATATCAGCACGTATACTAAATAAATTTAAAGGATCTATTCGTGTTAAAGGCTTAGCCTGGGAACTGGGTATGGCAGAAAATAGCGGTACATTATTTGCTAAAATCGCTGCTCTGCGTGATTTTGGACTTGTTGAAGGTCGCGGTGAATTAAGAGTGTCCGATCTGGCACAACGAATAATAAATCCTTCAAATGAACCTGAACGTTTACAAGCAACATCTCAATCATTTAAAAGAGTAGACTTACTATTTGCATTATACGACCGATTTGAAGGGGAAGCTCCAGATGACAAAGCTTTATTAGTTGCTTTAGAAGAAATAACCCGAGCCGATAAACCCGAGATTATTAAACGATTTACATTAATTCAAAAACATCTTAATGATGCATCTAGAGCTCTTTCTAACCATACTGTCAACTTTACTGAAACAGACGTCTCTATCACCACCCCAAATATAAATATCCCTGCATCTATTGTCGACCCAAATGACCTTCCTCAATTAGGTGACGTTGATGCTTTAATCCTTCGTGCCGGAGATGCTAAACTAACTGCTCCATTATCCTTAGAATATATCGATATTGCTATTAATCTATTAAAAGCCATTAAATTGACAATGCCTAATGATGATTTTAGTTTTCATCCCGACCAAAGTAACCTGAATTAATAATTTTAATATATATATTCAATTATATTTCCCCTATTTATCGTATAATATTAAGACGATAGGAGAAATTATATGGTTGCTAATATTAATTCAATGTTTAAAGAACAATTTGCCAAAATTAATGATATGTCAAACCTTAGTTCTGTAGCATATCTTGCCTCATTACAACTTGTTCATTCTATTGACCCCTCTATATCTAAAGCCATAATTCAAGAACTAATTGATCAAAGAACTAATCTCAAAATGATTGCTAGTGAGAACTTCTCCTCTATTTCCGTTCAAATGGCTCAAGCTAACTTATTTACAGATAAATATGCTGAAGGTTATCCGTTTCATCGTTTTTATGCAGGTTGTGACAATGTAGATACTATTGAATCTAGAGCTGCTGATCTTGCTACAGACTTATTTAATGCAGAACATGCCTATGTTCAACCACATTCAGGTGCTGATGCTAATTTGATTGCCTATTGGGCTATACTCAGTACAAAAGTTCAAGAACCGTACTTACAAAAACTTGATAAAAAAGATATTACAGCGCTTACTAGTTCTGAATGGAACGAATTACGACAATTATTTGGCAATCAGAAATTACTTGCTATGAATTATTACTCTGGTGGGCATTTGAGCCATGGTTATCGTCACAATGTTTCTTCTAGAATGTTTCAAGTACAAAATTATGATGTTGATCAGGATACAAAATTATTAGATTACGAAGTTATACGTAAACAAGCTAAAGAATTTAAACCCTTGATATTATTGGCAGGATATAGTGCATATTCCCGTTTAGTAGATTTTAAAATCATGAAGGAAATTGCAGATGAAGTCGGGGCAGTTTTAATGGTTGATATGGCACATTTTTCAGGATTGGTTGCCGGCAAAACATTAGTAAATCAATTTAACCCTGTAGAATATGCAGACATAGTTACTTCCACAACACATAAAACACTAAGGGGGCCTCGTGGAGGTATGATTCTCTGTAAAAATGAATATAAAGATTTTGTAAATAAAGGATGCCCATTAGTTATTGGTGGGCCATTACCTCATGTAATGGCTGCTAAAGCTGTAGCGTTTGCAGAAGCTAATACTGAAGATTTTCAAAACTATACGCAATCAATTGTTGATAATGCTAAGGTCTTTGCGCAAGCATGTATTGATAATGGATTAGAAGTATTAACGGGGGGTACAGACAATCATTTATTATTAATTGATGTCTCTAAATTAGGACTTACCGGCAGACAGGCAGAAAAATCTATACGGGATGTTGGAATAACAATTAATCGTAATTCATTACCCTTTGATACTAATGGTGCTTGGTATACAAGTGGCTTGCGAATAGGTACTCCTGCAATTACTACGCTCGGTATGGGTGAATATGAAATGAAAGAAATAGCAAATGTTTTTGGAAAGGTTTTATTAAATACTAATCCAGATACTATTAAAACAGGGAAAAGTGCAGGAAACCTTAGTAAAGCTAATTATACTATTTCTAAATCTGTAACTACTGAAGCAAGTGATATTGTAACTAATTTATTAAATAGCTTTCCTGTCTACCCTGAATTAGATATTGAGTTTATGCAACGAGTATTTTCTTAGTAGGGGAGTTATTATCGTTGCTTTAATTTACCTACAATCTCTTGTTGTGATTTTCTCCATTCATCGATAGTATTTTTCACTTTTTTTGCTAATTCATTATTAAACCCATAAAGTTTTGCAATGTTTGTTATAGTATCATTTTCTATTTGTTTAATTGTTTGATACTTTTCTAAAAGAGCATATTTTTTCTTAGGGCCTATTCCAGGTATGGAATCTAAAATAGATAAGTTTGAATTTTTACTTCTTAAAGAACGATGAAAAGTAATTGCAAATCTATGTGCTTCGTCTCTCATGTATTGAAACAAATGCAAGGCTTTTGAATTTCTTGGCAAAATGATTGATTCTGATTGTTCTGGTATAAATATTTCTTCTTTCTTTTTTGCTAGGCTACAAATATTTATGTCAGGATATTGCCCAAGTTCTAATAAAGTTTGTAGCGATGCATTTAGATGACCTTTTCCTCCATCAATAATAATAAGATCAGGTTTATTGTTCCAATCAATCTTGTTTGTATCTTTTAAATTTCTTAATCGTCTCGATAATACCTCTTTCATCATTTCATAATCATTAATACCCTTAACATTAGCAATTTTAAATTTCCTGTAATGTGATTTATCAGGTTTGCCATCAATGAATACAATCATAGATCCAACAGGGTTTGTACCCTGAATATTTGAGATATCATAGCACTCTATACGTTTAGGTATTTTATTTAATCCTAGTGATTCTTCTATTTCTAGCAGAGAATCTTTTGCTTGTTCGAGTTGGATTTTTTCTCCAATAAATTTATTGTGGTACTGTTCTTTTGCATTTTGTATTGCAAGTTGCAATAATTTTTTCTTATCACCCCTATGAGGTACAGTTATTTTGACTGGTTTATTTTTTTTGGATCTCAACCACTCTTTTGTTATTTCCTTATCGGTATCTAATTCAGTTTGTACTATAATTTCAGAGGGTATTTCATGGTAAAAATTATAATATTGTTCGATAAATTCTCGGGCTATGACATCTTCTTTATTATCCATAATTGATTCCATTATAAAATGGTTTCTACCTATCATATTTCCATTTCTTATGTGGAGAATTTGTATTGCAGCTTCATTTGTTGAAATATGAATTCCTATTATATCTTGGTTTGATTTATCTGCATTAAATATTCTTTGTTTTTCATTAATTTGTTCAATAGAATGTATTTGATCACGATAGTTTGCAGCTTTTTCATATTCAAGATTTGTAGATGATTTTTCCATTGCGGTTTTTAGTTGGCGAATAACTTCTTTTTTATCGCCCTCGAGAAATAATATTACTTGGTCAATTATTTCATTGTAGTCTTGTCTTTTGCTCGCCCCAATGCATGGGCCTACACACCTATTAATATGGAAATCCAAACAAGGTCTTTCATCCTTACCGGTAATTACTTTTGTGCAAGAACGATAGGGGAATAGTTTTTTTAATAAATTCATAGTTGTTCTTACTGACCGAGCACTAGTAAATGGTCCAAAATATTTGGAGCCATCATTTTTAATATTTCTTGTAAATAAAACTTTTGGAAATTTTTCCTGTAGTGTGACTTTTATGAAAGGGTATGTTTTGTCATCTTTTAATCGATCGTTATAGTAAGGTTTTAGTTGTTTAATTAAGTTATTTTCAAGGATTAGAGCTTCAGTTTCAGTTTCAGTAATTATATATTCAAATCGTTCAATTTTATGAACTAATTGTTGAATTTTTGGGGATAAACTCGATGAAGAATTAAAATAAGAACGTATCCTATTTTTTAGATGTTTTGCCTTACCTACATATAGGACTTGATTGTTATTATCTTGCATGAGATAAACGCCTGGATTTACAGGAGTTTTTGTTAATTGCTCAGTTATATTGGGTGATTGGTTTTTCATTTTATGACCATATAAAAAAATGAGTTATTTTATAAATTGTATATCGAGTTTGATTTCTTTGGAAGCTTTGCTTTAGAATGTATTAGTTTTAAATATAATTAACACCAAATTGGTAAGGTAAATATGGATTCCCTAACACCATTACAAGGTATGAAAGATGTTTTCGATTCACGAGCTCGAAGTAAGCGTATTATGTTGAATAACCTTGTTGAATTTTTAGAAAGCAGTAACTTTGACCAAATAGATCTTCCTTTATTAGAAGGAACAGATTTATTGTTGAAAAAATCTGGTGGCACGCTTGCAAGTAAAATGTATTCTTTTGAAGATCCTGGAGGAAGAAATATAAGCCTTAGACCAGAATTTACCTCTTCAGTGGTTCGTGCTTATTTGAATGAGGACATCGATCCAAAAATTACAACAAAGGTATTTTATTATGGACAAATCTTCAGATATAGTACTGAAAATGTAGTTAATCTTAGAGAATATACTCAAGTTGGATGTGAAGTAATTGGGGCTTCAACTCACTCTTCTGATATCGAACTTCTTATGACAGCCATTAAAGGAACCAATCTTTTCTTAAAAGATTGTTCTATGCGTATAGGACATATGGGTATTATTAATCAAATTTTGAATGAATTAAATCTTTCAGACAGGCTGAAATTTTTTATTTCTGAACATCTCAACATTATAAAAGAAGGTGATTCTGGCATTAATCGACTAAAAGAAATGGCTTTAAAATTAGGTCTTATTAGCGATATGACCAATGGAGAATTGTCTACTAGTGAAGACCGGGGAGAATTATTGCAATCATATCTAAAAAATATGGGTATGTATAATTTAGGTGTTAGAACTATTGATGAAATACAGACAAGGTTTTTAAACAAAGGAATATACGCACAGTCAGTAGAGAGTTTTATAAGTACTTTAAAAAGTTTGTATGAACTTATTTCTAATAAAGGTGGGTATAATGAAATACTTAGTCATCTTTCTACAAATTGTTCTCAAAAAGTAAAAGAAATAATTGAAGATTTATCCGATGTAATTGAAATAATTAATAAATCCTCAGAATTAAATAACATAGAGATTGATTTGACCTTAGGAAGAGATATTCCGTATTATACGGGACTTGTTTTTCAAGTTACTTCTGAGTATCAAGGCGAAGACATAATTGTTAGCCAGGGTGGAAGATATGACGATCTTGTAGGTGTTTTAGGCAATAATCAGATTTCAACTCCTGCATTGGGGTTTGCATGGAATTTAGATGCATTGCAAATGATTAGTGAAGTAGGAAGGTAAAACATTGAATGATAAGAGTGAAGTTTTAAAAATAGCTTTACCAAGTGATGGAGAGATGTATCAGGCAACATTGGATTTCTTAAAAAATTCAGGTATGTCTGTAAAAAGAGGTAGTTCAAGGCAATATTTAGGATCATTACAAGGTCTTGAAAATGTAACAGTTCTTTTTCAAAGAGTTGCTGATATATCGAGTAAAATTGAAGAAGGTAGTGCAGATCTAGGTATAGTTGGATTAGATAGGTTCGAAGAATTTAGAATAGATGATGGCAATGCATTTGTTGTCTCTAAAGACCTAGATTATAGCAATTGTAAATTAGTTATTGCTGTACCTCAGGGATGGATTGATGTCTCTGCTATGTCAGATCTATCAGATTTAGCGTTAGAATTTAAACATACTGGCAGAGAATTAAGAGTTGCGACTAAATATCCAAGATTAACTAGTAAATTTTTCTACCAAAATGGTATTAATTATTTTAAGACTATTTATTCCTCTGGTACATTGGAAGTCTCTCCATTGATGGGTTTCTCCGATATAATTGTTGATATTACATCTACAGGTACAACATTAAGAGAAAATCAATTAAAACCAATTGCTGATGGTACTATTATTGAATCTCAAGCCTGTTTAATTGCTAGTTTAAATTCTTTATCTAATCAACCAGAAAAACTGGATTCAGCTCGAAAATTTATTACCAGAATTGAAGGTTATTTAGAAGGTAAAGATTATTTTAATGTTACATTTAATCTGAATGCGGATAATGAAGAGGATGCCGCTAACACTTTTTTGAGTTCTGTTGATATAAATGGATTTCAAGGGCCACGAGTTTCTCGAATCTATAATACCAATGGTAATAGTGCCTACAACCTTTCTATAGTATTAAAACGTAAAGATCTGCAAGTTATTACTGACACTTTAACAGAAATTGGTGCCTCTAATATTATTGTAAATAAACCAGATTATGTTTTTGATGGAGAATCTAATTTATTTACACTGTTGATGAATAATATCTCAGGGAAAAAATAATGCCTAATTTAGTAGCACACATAGGCTTTGGATTAGACTGTATTGGTTTAGAAGAAGATTCAATAATATCCAGCAATTTAGGTTCTTTTTTATTAGGATGCTGTTCCCCAGATGTAAGGATTGTTACAAAATTGAGTAGAGACAAAACCCATTTTGTACCAATATCAAATAAAGTAATTGGAACAGGTACACACAATTTATTTAAAGAAAACCCGAAACTCTTGGACAAAAATTCGTTGAATGCTGTAACAAAATCGTTCCTAGCAGGATATATACTTCATTTAGTAGCAGATGAAACATGGATTATTACTATGTACCGACCATTTTTTGGGAATCGTCAGATTTTTCCAAATAAAATTATAGGTAACATAATGGACAGGGCTATGCAATTAGATATGGATAGAGAAACCCACATAAAATATGAAAATTTTAATGATTATGTGAATGAGCTAGCTATAAATTTTGATGATATTGATATTGATTTCATTACTAGTGAATCATTTATAGAATTTACCGATAGGATTAAGCAAGTTTTTAGCAATACATTTGATTGGGCTAGATTAATGTTTATGATTAGAAGGCAATATCCAGATGAAGATAGCAAAATTGCAGAATCTTTGGCCAGCGACTTTATAAATGAATTACCTGACAGTTTAGCTAATTTATACCGTAAAGTACCAAAATCGCAAATAACAACATATAGATCTAATATTATAACCAGCTGGCAATCGTTGATAAAGGAGTATTTATTATGAAAATTATTGATAGCATTGAGGCTGCTCGTTTATTTATATCTGACAGGAACAAATCTAACGCAGGGGAATTATCACAAGATTCGATTGCTTCAACTTATAATGAGTCAGTGGATAAAATACTCAATAATGTACGATCGAATGGCGATCAGGCATTAATTCAATATACAAAGGAATTCGATGGGGTCGACCTAAATAAAATTCAGTTGAATAATGAAGAAATTAGTAAAGGTGCCAAAAATGTATCCAAAGATCTTTTCGATGCATTAGAAATTTCTTCCAAAAGGATATACCAATTTGCTAAAGAAACTATGCCATCTAGTTGGTTTGATCAAGATTCAGGGTTAGGAGAATCAGTAGTTCCTATGCAAAAAGTTGGCTTGTATGTACCAGGAGGTACGGCTATATATCCTTCCACAGTTCTAATGTCTTCTATGATTGCTAAAGCAGTAGGTGTCCCAGAAATTATTCTTTGTACACCTCCAAAAAATAATGGTATTCCCGATGAAAGTATATTAGCAGCTGCACATATTGCTGGTATTGATAAGGTATATTGTATTGGAGGCGCTCAAGCAATAGCAGCTATGGCTTATGGTACAGAAACTATACCAAAAGTAGATAAAATATGCGGGCCAGGAAATATTTATGTTACCTTAGCTAAGAAAAAAGTATTTGGAGAAGTCGGTATAGATGGATTATTTGGGCCAACTGAGACTGTTGTTATAGCTGATGATAGTGCTAGACCAGAATTTTGTGCAGCTGATATGTTAGCACAAGCTGAACATGACGAATTAGCTTTCCCTGTTTTAATAACAACTTCAAAAAATGTTCTTGTTAATGTAGAAAAAGAACTAAATAAACAATTGAAGAAGTTAGATAGAAATAAAATTGCTAAACAGTCTATAGATAATAATTGTGCGCTAATACGTGTAGATAGTATTGAAATGTGTATTGAACTTTCTAATCTAATTGCACCAGAACATGTTTGTTTAAATATCCAAAATGCAAATGATTGGATAACTCATATAATTAATGCTGGTGCTATTTTTGTTGGAGACTATTCTGCAGAAGTTATGGGTGATTATATAGCAGGTCCGAGTCACACTTTACCTACATTTGGAACATCCAGATATTCATCATACCTAGGGGCACAACAATTTGTTAAATATATGCCAATAATTGGATTAGATAATAAAACTGTAAAAGAATTAATACCAACAGCAATAATTATTTCTGAACATGAAGGCTTGACAGGACATAGGGAATCTGCTCGAATTCGTCTATAAGATATTATTAGAAATTATGCTTTATGGAGAATTACAATAAAATTGATAAATTGATAATACCTCGGTTGCAGAATATGCAACCATACAGTCCTATCTACCCTCCAGATATAATTGCCGAAAAGTATGGGCTTTCAGAAAATGATATTGTTAAACTTGATGGAAATGAAAATATGTTTGGACCATCTCCGAAAGTTGCAAAAGCATTATCTGAATTTGAAGACTACAATATTTATCCTGATCCATTGCAAGAAAAACTGAGAGAATCTATAGCTAATTATGCAGGTACATCTTCAGATAAAATAATTGCTGGCGCAGGTAGTGATGAGATCATTGATTTATTGATAAGACTTTTTATTCAACCGGGTGATAAAATTTGCCAACCCGTTCCTACTTTTGCTATGTATTCAACATTTACAGAGTTGGTTGGAGGCGAAACTATTTCTATTTCAATGGATGAAAATTTTGAGATATCTGAAGATACGATATTATCAGCAATTGAAAATGGGGTTAAAATTGTGTTTTTAACTTCTCCAAATAATCCTACAGGGCGTTTAATCAATAAAAATCTTGTCGAAAAACTTTTGCAAAAAGATGTATTAGTAGTAGTTGATGAAGCATATTATGAATTTTCTGGCAAAACATGTATAAATTTAATTGATGAATATTCAAATTTGGTAATATTGCGTACATTTAGTAAATGGGCTGGTTTAGCAGGTATGAGAATAGGGTATGGTGTTATGCATCCTAGTTTGGTTGCACATTTACTAGTTATAAAGCCACCATATAATATTTCTGTAGCAGCAGAAATTGCAGTCAAAGCTTCCTTAGATGACTTAGATTTACTACTTGATAGAGTAGAAATTATAAAAAAAGAACGAGATTGGATGTTTATTCAATTGTCAGAAATCGCATTTGTGGAACCTATACCATCTGATTCTAATTTTATACTTACGAAAATTGTAAATATAGATTCAAAGGAATTGTATAATAGATTATTATCTAATGGTATTCTAGTACGATATTATGAAAATGACCTATTGAAAAATTACCTTCGTATTAGCATTGGATCACGCGATCAAAACCTAAAACTTTTAGATTATATAAAACAAAAATAAATTGTTATCCAAAATAGGAGAACTTTATGGGTGAATTAGAAATAAAGCGTATAGCTACTGAAACTCGAGAAACTCGGGAAACTAAAATTACTGCAACAATCAATTTGGATGGGACAGGGGACTATGAAATAAAAACAGGAGATCCTATGTTTGACCATCTAGTTGAGCAACTAAGTCGACATTCATTAATTGATATCAACCTTATAGCCGAAGGAGATAGTATTACAGATGAACACCATTTAATTGAAGATGTGTCAATTATGCTTGGTAGATTATTAAAAACAGCTTTAGGTGAGAGTAAGGGAATATATCGTATGGGTTTTGCTCTAATTCCTCTTGATGAAGTATTAGCACGTGTTGCAGTCGATCTAAGTGGAAGAGGATATGCTGTTGTGAGAACGGAACTAGAAGGAGTAATGATTGGAACGTTTAATGGAGAATTGGTAGAACATTTTCTTGCAAGGTTTGCAATAGAATCTGGAATGAATTTAAATGCACAAGTATTGGAAGGTACAGATCCTCATCACAAAGCAGAAGCATTATTTAAAGGTTTGGCTAGGTCTTTAAGAACTGCTATAAAAATTGATCCTGCTATTAGTGGTGTTATACCAAGCACAAAGGGATCATTATAGTTTATTAAATATCCATTATTTCAAATGTATATCGTTCTATAACTGGATTTGCCAATAATTCTTCGCACATAATTTTTACATTATTTTCAGCGTCTATGCGTGATTCAGTATCAAGAGATACTTCAATATATTTTCCTATTCTTACAGAATTTATATTGTTAATACCAATCCGAGACAGAGATCCTTTAACCGTCATACCTTGTGGATCACTTACTTCATCTTTAAGTGTTATATGTATCTTTGCAATCAACATTTTATTTTGACATTGATGTTGGGGTTCCGGTACATGGCAATCCACGACCTACACTACGTGTCTCTTCACTAAATATATTTCCTTTGTAAGTCTCAAAGAACTTTTCGATTCCAGACTTATCTATTGTGTCAAATGTTTGGATAACACCCCATGCGACCATAGAAATTTTTTCAGTAGGTAATGATTCCAAAGGACTTACAATTAACCAATCCTTTGAGTTATTCAAATCATTAGTAACTTCTCGAAGTTCTTGTATTTTTGATGCTTGAGAGAGATTGTGATATAAAACTATATTGCCATGCTCTAAGTTATGGACAGTATTCTCTTCCTTTTGCTCTTCATTATAAAAACCACATTTAACCCATACAGACCAATGGTCTCCAGAAGAGGCGGGTACAGTATTATAATCAATTTCAATACCATCTTTATGCTTAGCTGATTCCATTAAAGTTTGAGATATACCAACTCCAGATTTATAGCTAGCTCTATTTGTTCCACCCTGGTTAGGTTGGTTTGAGGTACTAGTAATTGAGGGTAAAAATAGAGAAAGAGTTATCAATATTGCGATGATTAAACAAATAGCTAGGTAAAGGTAATTTCTGGTCTTCCCTTTGGTTTTATGTCGTTCTCTTCGATCTTTTCTTTGGAGTGTTTTTTTACTTTGTATATTATCTGGCATTATTTTTTTACCTACGCTTTTGTTAACATTTCAAATGCTAGTTTATATCTTTCAATAGTTTTATTTACTATGTCTTCTGGTAATTCTGGAGCAGGAGGTTCGTGATTCCATCCACTAGTATCTAGCCAATCCCTAACAAACTGTTTATCAAAATTTGGTGGTTGGCTACCTTCTTCAAAAGAATTTAAATCCCAGAATCTACTTGAGTCAGGTGTTAAAACCTCATCAATTATTGTTAATTTATCATTAATCATACCAAATTCAAATTTAGTATCTGCTAGTATAATTCCTTTTGACACAGAATAATCATTCCCATAATTGTATAACTCAATACTTATTTTTTCCAATTGATTTGTTAAGTCTTCCCCAAATATACCCTTCATTTCTTGAATAGTTATATTTTCGTCATGACCTACTTCTGCCTTTGTTGTAGGAGTAAAGATAGGTGTCTCTAGTTTTTGACCTTCTTTCATTCCCTCTGGAGCTTTGGATCCAAATATAGTTCCTTTGGATTTGTATTCGGCCCAAGCAGATCCTGCAAGATATCCTCTCACTATACATTCTACATCTAATCTATTTGCTCGATTAACAACCATTCCTCTTTTAGATACTTCTTCTGGGATATTTTGGAATTGGGATGATGTAGCAGCAAGATCCTCTGATAATGCAACCATATGGTTTTCAATGATATGTTTTGTTTTGTTAAACCAAAAGGCAGAAATCTCTGTAAGTACAATTCCTTTTTCTGGAATTCCTGTGGGTAATACTACGTCAAACGCAGATATACGATCAGTGGCAACCATTAATAAGAAACCACCACCCAGATCATAGGTGTCACGAACCTTTCCTTTATGAATTGGATTTGGTAGATCTGTGGTTATTAGTAATGACATTTTTTATACCTTTCTACTTGTTTAATATTCCGCACTCGTCAAAAGTTTCATTTACGTATTGTGTGTAATAATTATAATCAAATAATTCATTTAGTTCATCAGAATTTAATACTGTTTTTACCATTTCTTCGTTTCGAATTAATTCTCTAAAGTCTAGTTTATCATCCCAAGATCTCATGGCGTTTTGTTGAACAATACTATAGGCATTTTCTCTACTTAATCCTTTATCAATTAAAGAAAGTAAAACTCTTTGAGAAAAAATAACACCTCGTGTTGATTCAATTGTTTCCATCATAGTTTCAGGATAAACTCGTAGTCCAGACATGACATATGTAAAGATTGAAAGAATATAGTCGAGACCCATACATGCATCTGGTAAAATTATTCTTTCAGCTGATGAGTGGCTTATATCTCGCTCATGCCATAAAGCAACATTTTCCATAGCTGTAATTGAAAATCCTCTGAGAAGCCTGGCAATTCCACATATTCTTTCTGATAGCTCGGGGTTTCGTTTGTGTGGCATAGCTGAAGAGCCAGTTTGTCCTTCAGAAAAAGGTTCTTCAACTTCACGAACCTCAGTTCGTTGAAGAGATCGTATTTCTGTTCCAAATTTTTCTAAGGAAGCACCAATTAGCGCAATAGTTGTAACAAAATGTGCATGTCGGTCTCTTTGTATAATCTGGTTCGATATTGGAGCAACACTTAAGCCTAATTTTTCACTAACCTTTTTTTCTATTATTGGAGGTATGGTAGCATGGGTTCCTACAGCACCTGAAATTTTACATACTTGTATTCCATCACGAGCCTGAATCAATCTAGTTCGACAACGATTTAGTTCATCCCACCATAGAGCTAATTTTAGTCCGAAAGTAGTAGGTTCAGCATGTATCCCATGAGTTCTTCCCATTATTAGAGTATCTTTATGTTCGATTGATTTTGTTCGAACTGCTGTTATAGCACTATCTAGTTCGCTTAGTAATTGATTTGCAGATTGTACTAATTGCATATTTTGGGCTGTATCTATTACATCATTTGAAGTTATACCTAAGTGTATCCATCTACCTTCTTCACCTATTTGTTCAGTAATTGAACGTGTAAAAGCTGTCATATCGTGTTTTGTTTGATCGAATATTTCATTAATACGATCAATGTTATATGTAGCATTTTCTAATTTTTCCATATCTTCCAAGGGTATGATCCCAATTTCACTCCAAGCCTTACAAACTGCTAGTTCTACTTTTAGCCAATTATCATATTTAGTTTTTTCAGACCAAATGGATTTCATTATTTCTCTTGCATATCTATCAATCATTATTTTCCTCTATTAATTTCATAACTTCTGTTTGAATGCTTGTAAAATCACTGAATCGAAAAAAATCGATATTTTCTTGTTTGCAATGCCTTAATAATGCATCTCTTGCAAAAATAATATTACTTTTTCTCGCAGGACATAAGTCATTTTGTCCATCTCCTATATAAATAATTACATCACTAGATTTACGGTATTTTTCTAATACACTGCATTTACATATTCCCCATTGATTACAATTACTATCTGTATACTTTGGTATAATTTTCATTTTTTTACCGGTAAATTCTGTAGGGACAGCAAATATGGGTATATTAGTTATTTCATATTTATTAAGTACTGATTCAATATAGTAATCTAATCCTCTGCTAACAATGACAATCGTTATATCGTTTTTTATGCAAAATTTATTAAATTCAATAAATCCTAGCCTAACTTCAGCATGTTGTTGTATATGATTTTCCTGAATAGATTTTTCTGCTGATATATTTTCAAAAGGTGTTTCAAAATAACCCTCTGGAGGTATTTCTCCTCTTATAAATTGTTGTCTAATTTCAGGCCAGTTGGGCTCTGCAAATTCTGATAATACGATATGTGCGACATTAGTAGTGGTGATAGTGTCATCGAAATCAATTAATACAGTAATATTTTTCTTAGCCATGTATTAATTTTCTCGAAGGTTTTTTCTATATGATTCATATAGATCTCTGACCTTTTGGTCTTGAAGTCCTACTATTGAAGCCGCTAAATAAGCAGCATTTCTTGCGCCCCATTCACCAATCCCAACACATCCAACAGGGATTCCTGGAGGCATTTGAACTATTGCATATAATGCATCTATTCCTTTTACCTCACTGGTAGGAAGTGGAACACCAATAACAGGTATTTCTGTCCATGCTGCAACTGTCCCAGGAAGAGCTGCAGCTCCACCAGCCATAGCAATTATTACTTCGATGCCTTTTGATTTAGCTTGTTGAGAATATTCTGCTACTGCTTGTGGTTTTCTATGGGCTGATAAAATATTTAATTCATGTTCTATACCCATTTCTGTAAGTATTTGCAGAGTTGGTTCTGTATAAGGAAGATCTGTTTTACTACCAATTAAAATGCCGACTTTTATCATTATTTTGTCCTTTTATGTTTGATGAAAAAGTTAAAAAAGTAAATCGCGTACATACTTAAAGTGTTGCACCATTAAGTATATTGATTTTGGTGCTATCATTCAATAATCTAAGTGATCAGTTTTTTCGCTAAACATTCTAGAAAATCATGAGTAAGAAACAAATTGTTAAATTCTGAAATGTAACTTAATTCCCATAATGCTTCCTGATTTTTCTGAAATATGCCTGCTTTACTTTCATTTTTGTAAAAATCAAGTTCTAACTCTAAAATTTTAAAACCTTTAGTTGTATTTGTATTTATAATGCCATATAAATCAGGATTTTGAGCACTTAAAAGACCACTGGTAAAATTTATGTCGGTTCCAAGCAGTTTATAACCACCCATATCGTCTAAAAATTCCCAAACTCTCATTTCATATGATAATTCTTCCCATAATAAAAACCACAAACATTCTTGTATATCTGATACAGAATTAGATAAAAATTTAGATTTATTTTTTTGGCCGATTGGTAGTGTCGAATAAATTTCTTCCAAATCTTTACTAGTTAGTGTTTCTATATTTTCTTCTTGTAATAATTCAGAAATTTTAGGAAAATTTTTCCACTTTTTAGAAAACATTAACTCATAATTAGGTGAGGATTGAAGTTCTTTAAATTTATCTATGTATGTTTTGAATTGTCTATTAGGTATCATATTATTTATCGGTCACTCTTTTTGGCGATATCTTTTCTGTAATGAGAATTTGAAAATCTTACAGATTGAATGGCATCGTAAGCATCCACTCGTGCATTTTCCACAGTACTATTCGTTGAAACAATCGTTAACACACGACCTCCAGAAGATATCAAATTATTTTTATTATCTATATTTGTTCCATTATGAAATATTGTACAATTTTTTTTAATATTTCCAATCGAAATGATTTTATCTGTTTCATATTCATTTGGATATCCTTCAGATGTTAAGACTATACCGACACTAGAATTAGTTGACCATCTTATTTCTGAATGATTTAGAGAATTTTCTGCACCAGCTTGGCAAATCTCCAATAAATTACTGTCTAATAATGGAAGTAGTATTTCTGCTTCAGGATCTCCAAACCTACAATTATATTCAATAACTTTAGGGCCTTCATTAGTTAAAATTAATCCTCCATATAAGATTCCTGTAAAAGGGGTATTATTTTTTGCCATTTCGTGAATAGTAGGGGTGATTATTGTTGAGTTTATTTCTTGATTTAAACTACTAGTAAAGGTGTATGGAGGACTATATCCTCCCATTCCACCAGTATTTGGTCCTAAGTCATTATCATAAATCCGCTTATAGTCACATGCACCTATAAGTGGTGAAACATAATTACCATCTGTAAAAGCAAATATACTTAATTCTTTACCTTCTAAAAATTCTTCAATTAAAACGGTTTTTCCTGATTCTCCAAAAATCTCTTTATTAAGGCAGTTATCTAAAGCTTCATAAGCTTCTTCATGTGATGTAGCAATAGTTACACCTTTTCCGGCAGCAAGCCCATTTGCTTTAATGACGAAGGGAGGTGTTTTACCAGTTAAAAACTTGATTGATTCTTCATATGAATCAAAGGTTATACTATCAGCTGTAGGGACATTAGCATTTTTCATGATATTCTTTGCAAACTCTTTACTTGATTCAATTTGTGAAGCATTTTTTGAAGGGCCGAAGATTTTCAGATTATTCATCGTGAATATATCAACAATTCCTAGGGCTAATGGGGTTTCTGATCCTACTATAGTTAAATCAATATTGTTTTCTTTAGCAAAAGTTGCTAGTTCTACTATTTCAGTAATTTGGATATTTACATTCGTTGCAAAAGGTAATGTTCCAGCATTACCAGGCGCCACATATATGTGAAGATTTTCACTATTTGTTTTACGTATTGCCCATGCAATTGCATGTTCTCTACCACCAGATCCTACAATAAGAACTTTCATTTATTCCCACTCAATAGTGCCGGGCGGCTTGCTAGTAATATCATAAACTACCCGATTGACTGAAGGAACTTCGTTCACAATTCTATTTGAAATCCTTGCGAGGATTTCATAAGGAATTTTAGCCCAGTCTGCTGTCATTGCGTCATCACTTTGAACTGCTCTGATTGCAACAACATAACTATAAGTGCGGTGATCACCCATAACCCCAACTGTTTTAGCATTAGTTAAAACAGCAAAGCTTTGCCACAGAGAATGGTAAAGATTTGCAGCTTTTATTTCATCGATAACTATCCAGTCAACATCCCTTAGTATATCTAGTTTTTCTTTAGTTACTTCACCTAATATTCTTATACTCAATCCTGGTCCTGGAAACGGTTGTCGGTAGAGTAATTCATCTGAAAGACCTAGTGATTTTCCTATGGTTTTTACTTCATCTTTAAATAAATACCGTAAGGGTTCGAGTAATTTCAAGGACATTTTTTCAGGCAATCCACCAACATTGTGGTGTGTTTTAATTTTGGCTGAATTAGAATCTCCTGATGATTCACTTTCAATAACATCAGGGTAGAGTGTACCTTGTGCTAAGAATTTTGCGTTTGAAAAGTTATTTTTCGAATAATCTTCGAAAATATTTATGAATTCTGTTCCAATAATTTTTCTTTTTGCTTCAGGATCAATAATATCTTTTAAAGACTTTAGAAATTGTCTTTCTGCATTGATGTAAGTAAGATTAAAATCTGTGAATTTTTCAAAGGATTCAATAACATTTTTCGACTCATCTTTTCGTAAAAGACCATTATTAACAAATATACATTGTAATTGATCTCCTATTGCTTCATGGATCAATCTTGCAGTCACAGAAGAATCAACACCACCAGAAAGGGCACAAATAACTGTATCTGTTCCAACTATATTCTTAATCTCATTTACAGATTTAGTAATAAAATTTTCTGGAGTCCAATCACCTACACATCCACAAATCTTATAAACAAAATTTTTTAGGATTTGCATACCATTATTTGTATGGGAAACTTCAGGATGAAATTGTAGACCAAATATATTATCTTTGCCGATTACAGCATAAGGAGTATTTACTGTACTTGCTATGCATTCAAAACCGGTCGGTAAACTGTCAATTTTATCTCCATGACTCATCCATACGTCATTATTATCATCAATGGAATCTAATAAAGAACTGGTCAAGTGATTTTGAGTTAATTTTGCGTGGCCATATTCACGTTTCGCTGAAGCTGAAACCTTTCCACTCAACTGATGTGTAATTAACTGCATTCCATAACAAATACCTAATATTGGTAAATTGGATTCAAAAACCCATTCTGGAGCGAGCGGAGCATTGGTATCATAGACACTATAAGGACCTCCCGAAAGTATTATTCCTTTTGGATTTAAATCTCTCACAGAATCAAAATCTGAAGAATGAGATATTAAAATACTATAGATGTTGATTTCACGAAGCCTTCTTGCGATTAGATGGCTGAATTGAGATCCAAAATCAACAATTATGATAGATTCTTCATTGTGGATTTCAGATTTAAGGTTCATGTTTGCTTAATAGTTTCCAAAGTGGTTACAAATACTGTAATTGTTTTCGAGATTAGCATTTATGCTATACTCAGTCAAGCACTAAATTTATATTAATTCTTTATATGAAAACAGGATATTTAGATGGAAGATGAAATTGAACAAGCAGTTAATGTAATAGAATCTGGTGGTATTGTTTGCTTACCCACTGACACTCAGTTTGGCTTATCTGTAGATTTTACAAATGACTTAGCATTACAAAAATTAATAAATTTGAAATCTCGATCAGAAAATGCAGGAATTCCACTTTTATTAGCTGATGTTGATCAGTTAGAATTAGTTACAGATACACCGCCAGATGACATTATAAATTTGTGCGAGCACTTTTGGCCGGGAGCTTTAACAATAATAATGCCAAAGAATGATTTAATATCTGAATTTGTTTCTGGCGGTCATTCTGGAGTAGCGCTAAGAATTCCTAATCATGATGTACCTCGCCGTATAGCTGCTCGACTTGGGAGACCTATTACGGGTACAAGTGCCAATTTTTCAGGAAAGGAACCTGTTAGTAACTATAATGAAGCACATAAGAATTTTGACGGACTGGTAGATTTTATATTTCCTTCGGCAGAAAATATCACTCAAGGTAAACCTTCCACAATAGTGGAATTCACCAACAACAAATTAAATTTACTACGACAGGGTGCAATACCATTTGCAACTATTGAAAAAGTATATAATAAATCTTATTAGACTAGTGAAGAGAAAATATGATTACTGATAATATATACAGACATAATCTATCAATTACAAAATCTATGCAGAATATTTTTTCTGAAAGAGAAGCATCTATATATCGAATAATGGAGTATCAGGTAGGATTAAGAGACGAACTAGGAGAAATTACACTTGATACACAAAATAATCACATATGGAAATTAGGTATTTTATCTTTATTGATTTCAGAAGCAGTTAATAATTCTGAAGAATATGATATTTCTAACTCGGTTTCATTAGAGTTGTTAAAACAGTTTACAGAAGTTCATATAGATATAGCCGAAGGTGTCCAGTTTCGAAATAACCGATCTACTTTGTGGGCATTACATGGTCCCGCACAAGCTATCAATGTTGGAGATGGTTTACATGCCATGGCAAGGCTTGCACTTGTGAATTCTACAAAGTCATCTTCTAAAGAAAGTCTTTATGAACGATTGAAATTTTTAGAAAATTCCAGCTTGCTTTTGTGCGAAGGTATTCACGAAGACTTAGCCTCACTAGAACGAATAGATTTTTTCGTAAATGATTATTTCAATATGGTGGGAAAGAAAATTGCTTCTTTGTTTGAATGTGCGTTTCAATTAGCATTAACCGGTACAGGTATTTTAGAAAAAAATAGTTCTTTAATTAATTCATTAGCTCAAAATATTGCATATGCTAGTCAGATCCAATCTGATATCAATTCAATATGGCCTACGTCTAATACAGTAGATCAAAATAGCTTGGATTTATTAAATAAGAAAAAAACTTTTCCTATTGTATTGGCATTTTCTGAATCAAGCGTAAGTCAAAAGCGCGAATTAGCAAATCTATTTTATCAACGCGTTGTTACTGAAGAAGAAGCACAAAAAATTACTGATTTATTATCCTCATTAGATATTCAAAACAAATCTCAAAAATACATTAATGAATATTTCGATCTAATTATTGATGAATTTTCGCAACTTGATTTAAGTTTAAGTGTTGAAAGTGATTTACTAGCTTTTATAAAATATATATGTCTTGATCAGCAATAGAAAGTTGTTACGAGGAATAGCTAATGAAACGTACTATTAGAGATGCCGATTGTTATGAAAAAACTGTCTTAGTGAGAGTTGATTTCAATGTTCCACTAGACCCCTTTACTGGTCAAATATCAGACGATACACGTATTTTTGCCTCACTTCCTACAATTCGTTATTTACAACAAAACAATTGCAAAATAATCCTTTGTTCGCATTTTGATAGACCAAAAGGAAAAATTGTTAAAGATATGCGTATGTCCCCAGTAGCAAAACGATTAAATGCATTATTAGGACAAGAAACAATATATGTGCGCGAAACAATTGGAGACATGGTTCGTGAGGCTGCTAATGAGATGTCTCCCAGAGATGTCATGGTTTTAGAAAATGTCCGATTCCATGGAGCGGAAGAAGCAAATGAAATAGCTTTTTGTAGAGCTCTTGCATCATTAGCTGATATTTATGTTAATGATGCATTTAGTACTTCACACCGAGATCATGCCTCAATAAGTGGAATAGCTGACTTTCTTCCTAGTTATGCAGGATTCCAAATGGAAAAAGAATTACGAAACTTAAGTGCAGCTTTAGATGATCCTGCGAGACCTATGGCTGCAATTATGGGCGGAGCAAAAATTGTTGATAAAATAAATTTATTACAAAATATGTTTGAGAAATTAGACTTACTTGTAGTAGGTGGCGGTATGTCAATGATATTCTTTTCGGCTTTAGGATATTCTGTCGGAGAGGGTGCAATAGATGAGGACAGCGTAAATGTTGCTAAGTCTATTTTGCAATTAGCAAAAGAAAGTAATACTGAAGTAGTATTGCCTAATGATGTAGTTGTTGCAGATACTTTTAGTGTTGAGAGTAATTATAGAATAATGCCCTTAACCGAATTAAAAGATAAAGGTTTTGTAATGGATATTGGGCCTGAAACCTTAAAGCTATTTGTTTCTAAGTTAAATGATTGTAAAACAATAGTTTGGAATGGACCTATGGGTGTTTTTGAATTTGAACAATTTTCCAATGGTACAAGAGGCCTCGCAGAAGCTATTGCAAATATAAAAAATGTTACAAGTATAGTTGGTGGAGGTTCTACTGCAGAAGCAATTAATAAATTGGGGTTGGTAAATGCAGTGACCCATATTTCTACAGGTGGCGGTGCTTCCCTGGAATTTCTAGAAGGTAAAGATCTCATTGGAGTATCTAAGATACCAGAAATAGATATATTAGATTTATAGATTATTCGTGTTAGGAGATAATTTTGCCTTTAGCAATTGTGAGACATGGTCAAAGTAAATGGAATCTTGAAAATCGGTTCACAGGTTGGATAGATGTTGATCTAAGTGATGAAGGTGTATCTGAAGCTAAGTTAGCTGCAACTGAATTATTGGCAAGTGGTATACAGTTTGATGTTGCTTATACTTCAGTATTAAAAAGAGCTATAAGGACATTATGGGTTATTATGGATGATATGGACTTAATGTGGATACCCGTTAACAGATCCTGGAGATTAAACGAACGTCATTATGGGAATTTAATTGGTTTAAATAAAGTTGAAACAGCTGAGAAATACGGCATAGAACAAGTTCAGATGTGGCGTAGAAGTTATACCGTTAGACCTGATGAATTATTGCCTGATGATCCACGAAGTTTCGAATCTGATAGGCGGTATAAAGGATTAAATATACCACGTACGGAGTCATTGAAAGATACCTTAGAAAGAGTTATTCCTGTCTGGCAAGAATCAATAAAGAAAGATTTAGAAACAGGAAAAAATGTTTTGTTGGTAGCTCATGGGAATAGTTGTAGAGCTTTGGTTAAATTTCTAGATAATATGTCAGATGATGAAATTAATGAGTTTAATATACCAACTGGAATACCACTGATTTATGAATTTGATAATGATTTAAGACCAATTAATCATTACTATCTTGGTGATCCTGAAGACATTGCAAATAGGACTAATGCTGTCGCTAATCAGGCAAAGAAAAAGAATTAAATACCAGAAGGAGGTTCTGGTTTGTCTTATTTAATTGTTGCTAATTGGAAAATGAATAAAACTAATCAGGAATCTCTCGAATTAATTACTGAGATTAATAATGGTATTCACCAAGCTTCAAATGTTAAGGTTGTTATTTGTCCACCATTTACTTCTATAGTTTCAGCCGCAGAAGTATTACAGAATTCTCCTATTAGTCTTGGTTCTCAAAATTTGTCTCACGAGCTTCCTGGTGCTTATACTGGTGAAATTTCTGCAGAAATGATAGCACCTCATTGCGAGTATGTTATTCTTGGGCACTCAGAAAGAAGAATGATGTATGGAGAGACAAGTAGCATTGTTAATATGAAAATTTTAAAAGCTTTAGACAGTAAATTAATTCCAATTATATGTATTGGTGAAAATATTGATCAACGAAATGAAGGGAAATTAGATTTAATATTGAAGGAAATGCTGGAATCGTCACTGATTGGTATAAATAAATACGATAATTTCGTTATAGCATATGAACCTTTGTGGGCTATTGGCACTGGAATCTCGGCTTCTCCAGATCAGGCAAATGATGTTTGTAATAAAATTAAAAAATTATTAATGGATTACTTTGGCAAATCTAGCGAAGATATCACCACTCCAATTCTTTATGGTGGAAGCGTAAGTGAAGAAAATATTAAAGATTTTCTAGAGCAGGATTGTATTGATGGAGCGCTAATTGGGTCAGCAAGTTTAAATTCGGAACAATTTCTTTCTATTATTCAAACAATTGATACTTTGTAACTTTTAGGTTGTATATGGAATCGAATGGTGGAATATTACCTAAGTTAATTGCTATTGTTGGACCAACTGGAGTTGGGAAAACCGATCTAAGTGAACAGATTGTACGTTATATAGATAGCGAAATAGTTAGTATTGATAGTAGGCAGATTTACCGAAAAATGGATATAGGTACTGCAAAACCAAATCTAAATCTATTAAAAACTGTACCACATCACCTTATAAACATTATTGATCCCAATGATGATTTTAGTATCACAGATTTTCTTCAATCAGCAAAAACATCTATTGCAGATATTATTTCAAGAGGGAAAACACCTTTACTTGTGGGAGGAACCGGTCAATATTTTTGGAGTTTAATTGAAAACTGGACCATACCGTCTGTACCACCTAATCCAGAACTTCGAAAAAAATTTGAACAAATTGCGAATGAATATGGAGCAGAACATCTTTTCGAGGAACTTAAATCTATAGACGTTGAAGCAACTAAAATTATTGATTCGAGAAATATTAGGCGAGTAATACGAGCTTTAGAAGTAGGGATTACCGGCAATAAAAAATGGTCAGAATTGCGTAGTAAAGATCCCGCTCTATATGATCCTTTTATTATTGGTTTAACAAAAGATCGTACAATTTTGTATAAAGATGTAGATACCAGAATAGATCAAATGTTAAATCAGGGCTGGATTGAAGAAGTCAGGTTTTTAAAAAATAGTAATATTGATTTAACTTATCCTTCTATGAGTAGTCTAGGTTACGATGAAATATACAATTACCTTAATGACGAAGTTTCTATTGAAGATGCAACTGACAAAATCAAAATTAATACTCACCGATTTATCAGAAGCCAATATAACTGGTTTCGTATTTCTGATACTAGAATTCATTGGTTTGATATAACTGAATCCATGTATAGTTACCAAAAACAAATTAAGAGTTTATTAGAAGCTTTTAAATTACATAATTAAACAGAAAAATAGTTGCAAAATAAATACAATTATATGATGATTTTTATTTATTTTTCTTTTGATGGTATAATGCCTGCAAAACAGTTAAATTTAGTGTAAATTATTGTTTTGAGGGGGGTATTATGAGGAGTGAAAAAGAGATTTTAGAGCAAAGTCAGGTTATAGCAGTAGTAGGTGCAACTTCCAAAGAGAAACGCCCTGGTAATATAGCTCCTAACTTTTTGATAAATTGTGGTTTTACTATAATTCCAGTCAATCCAATGGAAGAAAGTGTTCATGGTATACCATGTGTACCTGATCTTGATAGTATTACCCAAAAAATTGACATTGTAAGCGTCTTTCGAAGATCTGATGCAGTACCTGAAATTACAGAAGCTGCTATAAGGATGAAAGCCTCAGCAGTATGGATGCAAGAGGGTGTAGAACATGAAGAATCTGCTACAAAACTCCTTGATAATAATATTGATGTTATATCAAACAGATGTATTCATTGCGCCATAAACGATCATTTCCCAGATGGTTTGAAAAAGGAAAAATAATGGGATTATCAGCAGGATTAGCTTTAATTGAATTTAGTAAAATGCATGGTTGCGGCAATGACTATATTGTTGTTGATGGCCGTGAATTAGACCTCAATTGGTCAAATATCGCTTTGAAATACTGCGAAAGAAAATTTAGTGTTGGCGCCGATGGATTATTAGTTGTAAAAACGTCTGATAAGGCACCAGTAAAAATGAGTATGTATAACCCTGACGGTTCTGAAGCACAAATGTGTGGTAACGGTATTCGTTGTTTTACGAAATATATCATTCAAAATGAAATAGTCGAATATCAACAAAATGGATTATTGATTGAAACTCTTGCAGGCGTTTTAACAGTGTATCCGCATAAAAATTCTGATGGATTGATCGATACCGTAAAAGTATCAATGGGGGAACCTGTTTTTTCACCAGACAAGCTACCTGTTTCATCTGCATTATTAAGTGTTCCTAAAATTATTGATCATAAAATTCATGTAAATGATCAGGAAATAAAAATTTCTTGCGTATCCATGGGTAACCCTCATGCTGTCGCATTTATTGAAGATGATGTTGATAATTTCCCTTTAGATACAATAGGTCCGATAGTCGAAAACTTAGATCTCTTCCCTGAAAGGATTAATTTCCACATAGTAAATGTGTTGGATAAAACAAAAATTAAGGCAAGATCATGGGAACGAGGAGCCGGATTAACTCTTGCATGCGGTACTGGTGCTTGTGCAATACAAGCAATATCCCAAGATAGAGGATTTACTGATAATAATATTGATCTTTATATGCCTGGTGGTAAGTTAAATATGAAATGGGAAGGTATAGGTACATCTGTATTTATGGAAGGGCCTGCCGAACTCGTTTTTGATTCATTTTTCGTAGTAAATACCTAGTCTGTTCGGTTGATTCTTCTTATTCAGGTTTCCTTACTGTAAATAACAATACAAGTGCAGTAATATTTATTCCGATCACTGTATATATTAATGGGTTATAATTACTACTCAAATCACGGATAGATGCTCCTAAAAAAGGGCCCATACCCAGACAAACAGTAGATATAGGTGCAACTACTCCTAAAATAGAGCCATACCATTTTCTTCCAAAATATTCGGCTATTATCATTTGTCCCATATTGACAGCAGAGTTTGCTGTTAATCCCCATATGAAAATAAAAATATAGGCTTCTGATAAAGTATTTACTGAAAGTAAATAGTAGGTAATACAAGTTCCAATAATCAAAGATATAATAAAACTATTTTTAGAACCTATATAAGTCGATATATACCCCCAACCTATATTTCCCAAGGCTAAAAATGATCCAATACTCAAAATTACTGCTGCATTTGTTTGCGATATACCGGATTCAACAAAAAATGGTACTAAGCTAAACATAATACTCGATTGGCCTGTCAAACCCAGCGACATTGCTGCAGTAACTATCCACAATGTTTTTGTTGATGTAGCCTGTTTCAAAGTAAAACTTTTTTCATCATCTACAGGTGGTTCAGATTGAGAAGATTCTTCTATAGGTTCTAACAAAATACCATCAGGCAATAATCCAATATCTTCAGGTTTATTTCTAAGAAAAATCAAAATAAAAGGAAAAATGATAAGTGTTAGAATTCCCAGAACCATATAAGTTTCTCGCCAATCAACGTTAATACTAGCAAAAGCAGCAAACATTAGGATAATAATTGACCCACTTATCGGTCTGAAAGTTGATGTTGTGGAAAGAATTATATTACGTTTTTTTCGAAAAAAGTTAACTACAATTGTTCGAGGTGTTAGATTAATCAATATAGGACCACTTATAGCACGACCGGTTATATAAGCCGAATAGAACATAACGATATTATGTGAAAAAGATATAATGAAAAATGAACATGCTGCTACTAATAGGCCAAAAACCATAAGGTATCGAGCTCCATATTTATCAGTAATTCTACCGATAAATGGTGCTAATAGTCCTGCAATCCAAGTACCCGCAGAAGCTGAAAAAGCAATACTGCTTCGCGACCATCCCATATCTTCATATATATAATCTTGCGCACCTGCTATAGCTATTTGTGCTAATCCTGTTGCGCAAAATGTGGCAGGAAGTGTTAGACCAACAACAACCCATCCATAATAAAAATTAGTATTTGGTTTCCAGTCTAAAAATTCATTTAATCGCTGCATATTTATCTAAATACTTTCGGAGATAGTTTTACTGATAGATATGATATCAATAATCCCAATAAAACAGCAGATATAAAAAAGATAATTGCTGGATATAGTTGTGGATCATCATTAGTTACATTTTCCCAGGTCATGGGAGAAATATTTTCATTATTATTATTTTTCCAAGGCCAAAGCTTTGTTAAACTTCCAATAATTAACCCAGTCATCAAGATAATGGTGTTTTTATTCCAGCGATTCATAATACCAGATATTATTTTTGTGAAAACAATCAATCCTAAAACTGCTCCTAATATGAATATTGAAATTACGCCAAGATTAAAGTTATTGAGTGAAGAAATAATATATGCATATTGTCCAAGCAATACCAATATATAACTACCTGAAATGCCAGGTAATAACATTGCAGATATAGCAAAAAATCCTGATAAGAAAACTATATAGATATTATGTGTTGTATCTAAGTTTGGTACAGATACGATAATCTGGCCAAGGATTATACCTAAAAGGATAAATAAAATGTTATTGATATTCCATGACTTGATTTGCCTTATGAGTAAGATAATCGCTGAAATTATAAGGCCAGAAATGAATGACCACGTTAGGATTTCATAGGTATTAAATAAAAATTCAATTAATCTTGAAAATGCTAAAACACCACAAATAATTCCTAAGAATAAATTTAATAGAAATATAAATTCTGAACTTTTTAGTATATGTGGCAAATTAGTTATTTTTTCTTTGGAAGAAATTATTTTGTTTAAGGATTTTATTAGATTTTCATAAATGCCAGTAATCAATGCAACTGTACCGCCAGATATTCCTGGTATTAAGTCAGCAGCACCCATCGCCACACCTTTTATAGCTAAGATTATAAAATGGTTAAAATTCATACAACGTGTGCTTGTTTAAGAATCGTTAGATTTTCCTTAGATAAGCCCAAAAGATTACCGTATATACGGTAATTATCTTTTCCTAAAGATGGAGCAGGGGAGGTGATCTCGAAAGGTGTTTTTGAAAATAAATAAGGTCTTCCAGGATATTTAATTGTTTTATCTAATTCTGGATGATAGATTTCAGTAAAATAGTTTCTTTTATCTAAGTGTTCATTAGTAAGTGATTCATATGGGGCAACTACTGGAGCCCAAACCATATCGATTTGTTGAGCTTTGTGAAATAGATAACTTGCTTCATTGTTTGCACAAAATTCTTCTAATATATCTGTTATATGCTGGGTATTTTCTTGTCTGAAAGTTAACTCTTGATATTCAGGCTGTCCTAAGTCCTTTTCCATTTTAGTTTCTTTTAACCAATCGATTAATTTATTCCAGGTATTAGTGTTAGCGGGTATTCTTATAAAACACCATTTTTCATCTTTAGTTTTAAACACGACTGGGATTGTTTTTGCAGGAGCTGCATGCCTTCCAGTAAGACGGCTGACTCGTCGATTATTGTAATAATATGCTGGCATGGCAGCTTCAGTAGTATTATGGCATGCTTCATGAATAGATAAGTCTATATGTTGACCAGTGTTAGTTTTCGTTCTCTCCATTAAAGCAAGCATAGCTCCCATAAATGCATAATGACCTGAAATATGATATGAAGCATCTTGGTAGGGTTTCATTGGCGGTATAGTATGGTCATCATAGCCACAACTCCACAATGGTCCTCCATAGGCTAAATTAATAAAGTCATTCGTAGAAAACTTTTCACTTTCTAATGTTTTTCCTAGAGGGGAAAGAGATAATAAAATGGTATTTTTGTTTATATTTTGAATATCTTTGAATGAAATAGGTAAATTTTCTTGACCTATTTTTTGTCCGTCTTCTATAACTATGTCAATGGATTGTAATAACTGACGAAAAATATTTAATCCTGTCTGTTTAGTAATGTCTAAAGTTATACTATCTTTATTTGTATTATTCTGAAAAAATTTTAAACTCGAATTAACACTAGGATTATTCTGGACAAAAGGGCCTACATTTCTGGATTTAGAACCATTAGGTGGTTCAACTTTTATTACATGCGCCCCCATTCCAGCAAAAAGTTTGCCAGTGTATTCACCAGCTTCTTCTGCTAATTCCAAGACAGTAATATTTTCAAAAATCTTCGTCATAAATATTTCCCTAATATTTCGTTGAATACATAGGTATTATGTTCACCATGTTGTGGTGCATATGTGTAATCTGGGTCTGGTATATTTTGCATTTTGAAAGGGATTGAATCAACACGCACTAATCGTCCATCTTCGTCCTCAACTTCAGTTATATGATTTCGTTTTTTTAAATGAATATCTTTTTCTGCCCTAGTTACAGTATCTTGGACATGTGAAGCTGGGATGTTTTCTTGTTGAAGTTGTTTTGCTAATTGAATTACATCCAATTCTTTAATTATTGAACTAATTACAATATCTAGTTGTTCCGAGTTGTCCAAGCGAGTATCGAATGTGATGAACCGTTTATCATTCTTTAAATTTTCAGATCTCAAAATACGTGTAAATGACTCCCATTGTTGATCAGTGGTTATAGAAAGAGCAATCCACGTATCTGTAGTTTTGCCTTCATAAACTCCTTGTGGAGCAGCAGAGGGGTTTATTCCTTTATTTGCTGTTCTTTTTAGAGTAGTGGCATTATCTTCGCCATTTACTTCATAATCTAATAGATACGTTCCCATAAGAGATGTTGCAGCTTCGTATTGGGCCAAGTCAATAAACTGACCCTCACCAGTATTATTTCTATGATATAAAGCTTGTAATACTGCTGATGCACCTAGATATCCAGCAGTATGATCCATATATGAGTATCCCCATCCTGCTGGTCCCTGATCTGGGTCACCACAGATATATGTTTGTCCAGAAATTGCTTGTATTGTAGGGCCATTTGATTGATAGTCTTTATAGGGACCGTCATGACCAAATCCAGGCATACTAAGGTAAACAATACTAGGATTTATTTGGGACATTCCTTGATAATCTAACCCCCAGCGAGCCATAATGCCGGAACTAAAATTTTCCATCACAACATCACTAATTAGCAATAATTCTTTAAATGTATTCAATCCTTCCGGATCATTTAGATCAATTTGAATTGCTTTTTTGTTCCTATTGAAATACACGAACATTCCGTGATTGGCTCTCACTGGATCTCCCACAGTAGGGCGCTCAATTTTTAAAATCTCTGCTCCAAAATCAGCAAGCAACCTACTGGCTTGTGGTCCAGAGACAACCCATGTCAGATCTAAAACTCTTATATCAGATAAAGGTAAATTCATACGATTCTCCGTTAAGGGTTAAATGGAACAGGTATTTGTTCAACTTTGATATTCTCCTCATCATAGAGGGAAACAATAGCAATAGTAGGGGGTGTAACAGGTCCCCATGGAGCACCAGAATAATATGCTATAGATTTTCCTTGAGTTACTTCTTTAAATACATCTACATGACCAAGTGCAATATAATCACAATCAGCATTTTGTAGTTCTTCATAATGAATTAGTGATGATCTGTCGGCAAAATGAGGTGAGTCTAAAACTAATCCATGAGCAACAACTATAAACCATTTTGATTCAGGTCGTTTTGGAATCCCTTCTAAGGGTTTAAATTCAGGGGTATGTTTATATGTGGGTTTTCCCCATATAGCTAAGTCTAAAGAAGGTATTTTAAAGGTTTCTCCAGATTCTTCTCGGATCATAAATAAATTATCTCCTATCCTTTCTTCTGGTACTTGATCAAAGATTCTTCCATCATGGTTCCCTGGCAAAATAATACAGGGCTTATTCATTGCATTAATTTGATCAATAAGTTCAAGAACTTGTTCGACAGGAGCGCGGTGAGTGTCAAATATATCTCCAGCAAGGATTAATGCATCTACATCTAATTTCTCTGCAGCTTCGACAATAATCGGGAATTTGTTTTCAACAGTATTGTTTTCATCATCATCACCGAGAAAATGCAAGTCTGAAGTATGTAGTATTTTTAACGAGGGTATTTCATTTTCTGCATTATTCATAGTAAATTCATGATCCAATAAGTTTTTTGAAAATATCTTTATTCTACAAGCTAAGTCTAAAGATTTGATTGTTTTTGCTAAATTACAATATTTCATGACTAAAAGATAGGCAATAAAAGCTAATTTTATTGGATACAATTATGATGACTTTATTTATAATGTTGTTTCAACTTTTAAACATATTTTGTGTATACGGAGGAAAATATGGCGCATTCCACTAATTATAGGTATTTGAGTCCATCTTCAAGAATATTTGCAGGTAGAGCTTTAACTAATAACTTAGCTTCAGAAGTTAGAAGACTAGGAGCTAAAAGAGTTATGATCCTATCAAGTCATTCCGTTGCACAAACAAGTAATTTGGTACCTCAGGTGGAAGAATTACTAGGTGATAATTATGCTGGGAGCTATACAAATGCTCGCAAAGAATCACCTAGAAAACTTGTTGAAGAAGGTGTGGAGTTTACTAAAGATCTTAATCCAGATTTAATTATTGTAATTGGAGGTGGTAGCGCTGTCGTAACTTGTAGAGCTATTACAATATTAGTAGGTGAAGGTGTGAGTTTAGATGATATTTATACTAAACACTTTCCAGAAGGTCCTCCAGAGGTTGCAAGATTAACCAAGCCCAAAATTCCAAATTTCTTGGTTCTGACAACTCCTACAAATGGTGCAGATAGAGGTGGCGCTGCTATTTATGATGATAATCCTCCCCATAGAAAAGAAATATTTGACCCTAAAACCAGACCATCTACGATATTTCTTGACCGTGATGCCTTATTAACCGCTCCATTTGAGCTATATAGAGATACTTCAACTACTACTGTTGCGGGGACAATTAACGCATTATTGAATTCAGAACTCAGTCCATTTTCATTAACAGATTACCGACAATCACTAGAATTATGTATGGAGTATCTTCCAAAACTTTATCATAACCCTGATGATGGTGATGCTAGATTGCAATTAGCTGCAGCAGCGTTATTAGCAAATAGGGCAGCTCAGGCTTCATATAATTCAAATGTTCAGGGAGAAAATACAGGTCTAGGTAGACAATTACGATATAAATATCCCCATATAGGACAAGGTTTAGCAAGTATTACAAATGTACAAACGGAACTGAGAATTAATCAAAAAATAAATAGTTCGGTAATTGCTAACGTCGGTAAAATTATGGGACTGAATCAAGGTTCATCTACCGATTACGAATTTGCAGGAGATACAATTAATTATCTTAGTGATTTTATTTCTGGTATAGGGTTCCCAACTCGCCTAAGAGATATGAGTGTTGATAAAAAAGACTTTGAAGAAATAGCTAAACTTGATATAAGTGAACCTGCATTTGGCCAAGGAGCAGGAAGGGTAAAAGACTTAGATAGAATGATGGAAATCTTAGAAATGGCCTGGTAGGTATATATAAAAATGGAGGGGTTATGAGTAATAACGATATTTCACAAGATATTTTAGATAGATATAAAAATGTAGGTTCTGCAACTGTTTGGACAGCTGTTTACTCCTTAAGAGGAATCAAGTGCCATATGGAAACAGTAAAACCTTTAACCAGAGGAATGAAAATAGCTTCACGTGCGAGAACGTTGCGTTCTTTACCGATTAGACCTGATTTGCGTGAAAATATTGTAACTGGAGAAAATGCTCCTGAATATATTGCGATGGGCTCTTGTGGACCTGGTGATGTTCTAGTAGTTGATGCAATGAATATTCCCTTTGCAACTCATTTGGGGGATGTAAAATTATTACATTTATATATGCAAAAAGCTGATGGTATTGTTACTGATGGGGCAATAAGAGATTTAGAAGTAGTAAGAACGTATGGATTTGCAGTTTTTGGACAAAATCAAACACCTACTGCTACAGATTGCCTTTCTGTAGAGGCAAATGTAGATATCCAATGTTCGGGTGTTTTAGTTAGGCCAGGGGATATTATAGTAGGAGATGACGAAGGTGTCGTTGTCGTACCAAAAAATCTTGCACTTGAGGTACTTGAGTGGGTTGAAGAACATGAAGAAGCTGAAGAATACGTAAAGAAAAAAATATTAGATGAAAATTGTCCTCCGGGGAAATACTATCCTCCAACTGATGAAACAATTAAAGAAATGCGTAAATCACAGAATTAATACATAAGGAGTAGGGCTCATGGCAGATTTAACAGGAAAAGTTGCAATTATTACAGGCGCTGGAAGATTGCGTGGAATAGGGCGGGCAGCAGCTGTATCTTTAGCTCAAGATGGTGCTGACATTGTTATAACAGGTACTGGGCGTTCTCCTGACTCTTTTCCAGAAGATGAAAAACAAGTAGGTTGGAAAGATATTGAGAGTACAGCAGAACAGGTAAGAGATCTTGGTAGACAATGTTTACCTTTAATATGTAATGTTGCCGAATCTGGTGATGTAAATTCTGTGGTCAACCAGACGATGGATAAATTTGGCAGGGTGGATATTTTAGTTAATAATGCTGCTTTTGCCAGAGCAGAAGACAGAGTTCCAGTCGTAGATATGGATGATGAAATATTTAAAAAGGTAATTGATATCAAAGTAATAGGTGGGTATCTTTTTGCTAAGGCAGTTGCAAAAATATTAATAGCACAAAATCAAGGTGGGCAGATTATAAACCTGTCTTCTACTGCTGGAAGGCAAGGTTCTGCTCGTACTTCGGCATATAACACAGCTAATTTTGCGTTACATGGATTTACACAAGCTTTAGCCCATGAATTAGCACCTAATCAAATAACTGTTAATGCTGTTTGTCCAGGACCTGTGACAACTGCCAGAATGGATGTACTTGGTGACAAGGGATGGGAGTCTACTCTTTCAAGAATTCCTATGGGCAAAGCAGCTACAGACGAAGATATTGCTGGTGTTATACGGTGGCTTTGTAGTCCAGAAGCTGCACTTATTACTGGCCAGCATATTAATATTAATGGTGGAACAGTAATGGATTAACCCTCCATAATCCATATAAATTTCTTGTCGAATAAAAACATCAATCCCCTCTGTTTATATAGCTAATGTTGTTAATATCCTACAAAAATAGGTAAAAGTGTTGACATGTTGTAGAATATAATATACTATAACCATGTTGAGTAAATAAAACCATGAGAGTAGGAGGACAATTATGATGCATTTCAAACTTTGCTTACGATGTAACGGAGATGTAATTTTGAAACAAGATACTTATGGATCTTTTTATCAATGTCTACACTGCGGAAATATTATGGAGCTAGACTTTGTACACACATTGGTAAAAGCGAACGCGGAGCTTCAAGAAAATAAATCTACAGCTCCAGCATCAACGGATTTAGTTAATCAAACAGAAATGATTTTATATTAGGGGGATATCATGTTAGGAATAGAATTATTAACAGCTTCAGTAGTCTTTGGTTTTGGTGGAGCAATTACAATGTCATACCAGTATTTGTCATCCTTGACTGAAAACCCAATTGCAGCAAGAGTAAAATTATATAGTGACAATTAGGATTATATCGTATGTCTAAATCTGAATTTTTTACCACAAAGGTATGGGTTAATAAAACTAAAGACGAAGCTTTTGAATTTTTTAGCGATTTAAATAATTTAGTTTTGTTAACCCCACCTTTAATGAATATGAATATTGATAATTCATATCTTCAAGAAAGGGTTAATAAAAATACTTCATTTGAAATTAAAATCGGATATAAACCATTTATTCTTAAATGGCAGAGTGAGATTACTGACTGGAATCCCTCAAACTACTTTTCTGACCAGCAGACCAGTGGCCCTTATTCAAAGTGGATACACAAACATAGTTTTACCGAAGGCGAGGGCGGTACTTGGATTATTGACGAAGTCGAATACAAGCCTAAACTATTTCCATTTGTTGGTAAGATATTTTACAAGCTGTTATTAAAATCCATGTTTAGCTATCGTGATAAACAAGTGAAAAAACTTATGGCTAACTAGTTTTAGTTTATTAGTGAGATAATTGAATTGTTTAATTTTTTTATTCCTTGAACAAACTTCAAGGAATTTTTTTATGTTAATAACATATTTAGAGATATTTAACTACAAACCCTTTAATCCTGGTGGAGACGGGGGAGAGTCGAACTCCCCGTCCAGAAAATCCTCAGTTGAGATCTACTACAAGCTTATCCATTGTTTCTAATTTCATTTCTCCACTATCACAATGGCAGATTATGAAAAAACTAGCTAACAATTTCTTGACTTAAGGAAGGTTAGCGGCTTCATTAAGAGCACTCTAGATTAACGGCGCCTGATACTTCTATCCAGAGAATCAAAGATCAGACGTAGCTGGTTTTAGGCAGCTATTGCAAGTTGTTTTTTGTCAACTATTTTTTTGTCATTGTTTTTACGAGACTAACGACATCCTCGGCTTGCAATCTAACGAAGTGGTTCCCTGTCGAATCCACTCGTCCCCATTGAAGGGGCATTATAACATACTATATCTTTGATAACGAATTTTTCTCAATATCAAAAAATCTGAATATAAATATTAAACAAAATTAAACAGAAAATGATATGCGAAAATGGTGAGAATATATGTAAGAACGAGGGGGAGGGGAAATAGGAATTATATGAATATAAAGTTTAATTTTTTAGTTTATTTTTGATTGAACGCTGCATTTCGCGTTCATTCTCACGCCTTATAATTGTTTGACGTTTGTCATATTGGCGTTTTCCTTTAGCAAGTGCAATTTCAACTTTAGCAACATTATTTTTTAGATATACACGTGTTGGAACAATGGTATAACCTTGTTCATTTACACCTTTAATAAGGTTCGATACTTCACTTTTATGGAGTAGTAATTTTCGAGAACGTTCCGGTTCGTGATTTTGGGCATTTGAGTGCTCGTATTGAGCAATATGAGCACTCAGTAAAAATATTTCATTACCTATAGGTCTTGCATATGATTGTCGTATATCAATTTTGCCTAATCTTATGGATTTTATTTCCGAACCACTAAGAACAATGCCAGCTTCGTATTTTTGTATTAATTCATAACTATAGCTAGCACGACGATTAGTCGATATTACATTAGATGAACTTTTGTTTTTTTTCATAACATCTGCTTAAAGGCATAATTGAATTCTATTTATGGAGCTGTAGTAAATCCTGCATGAGTAATACCAGCTAAGGCTACTTGCTCGTCTTCTTGAGAAGGACCACCGCTTACTCCAACAGCACCTATTATAGTTTGTCCTTCATAGACTGGTAAGGCTCCTTGACCAGGAATCATTCTTCCACCAAGCATTCCCATTAATCCTTGATGAATAGGTGAGGGGCCTCCTTCGGCTAGTTTTCCACTAGGTTGCATGAATGCAGCTGAAGCTGCAGCTTTACCTTGACTTATGAACACACTTCTCCATGGAGCACCGTCTTCACGAATGAATGTAATTAGATCACCACGGGGGTCTACAACACAAATACAGAAATTTGCTGCTAATTCACTTGATTTGGCTTGTGCGCCTTCGAGAATTTTTTGTGCTGTTTTTAAATCGATTGTGCTCATGTCATACCTTCCTTTTCTATTTATATTACTACAAAATTGCATACGATTTTATTGACACTTCTAGGTATCAACAGGTAACATACTATCTTACGTAGTACGATTTATAAATCGTACTACTGTCAACAATCTTGTTAATCACTAATTTTGTAGAATTTTACGCATTTTAAGCGATTTTAATTCACAAATAAAGTAACTATTTATTGATTATCTTTTAAAGATAGTCTTGAAAGGAGAATCTATGACTTCGGATAGCGGTATTGAAATCAAAAGGGGTCTGATGAATGTCTATTTCGATCGCACAGAA
>Ga0114932_10000117_pt1 | contig 90954 bp, 95 predicted proteins | sample 2SBtaG_2_FD_87286 | JGI IMG/M metagenome (GOLD analysis project Ga0114932, IMG submission 87286) | Deep subsurface microbial communities from Kolumbo volcano to uncover new lineages of life (NeLLi) - 2SBTROV12_ACTIVE470 metaG | ecosystem: Environmental > Aquatic > Marine > Volcanic ...
CTGTGCTCCAACCCTCTTGCTCGTCAATGCCATAGCTGTCGCTACACCAGCACTCACCTGCAAGAACTTACGTCTGTTTAACCTCATATACAAACCTCCTTGTGAAACTTGGAAATTTTGAGCCCGGTAATGATCCGGACCCTTTTTCACAACTACTTCACACTACAACTGCTTTACTTCTTCGGGGAGTCTGGACAACTGTCCTTCCCCCCTATTTAACCTAAAAAAAACTACTCAAAAAACCTGCTAAAACTTACTACTTTTAAAAACAATTCTAACTTTCAAACAACATGCAACTAACATAAAAAAATAAAAAGCTTAACACGGGAAACCCGCGTCTAATCGCGTCGAAACAGACCTCTAAAAAAAGAGGGTCATTAACGCTACCTTAGGAAAACTCGCTTACGTTTCGTTAAAATAATAAGAGGCGAATACTCCTGAAAATTCCCATTTTTTAAGACCTGAATATCGAATAAAATTTGTAACCTTTTCTCTAGATGAGGCACTGTTATATGGAATTTCAAGCAAAATGTCAAGGAAATATCAGGGATTAAAAAATTAAAATTTCCGGCTTAAATACGGGCCCAATTCTTACTAAAATATGGGCCCAAAATCGAGAAATTTCACCCAAAAAAAAAATTTTTAATTAAATTTTTAAATACCATAAACCCTTATAAATAAACGAGTTTCTTTGGGTTTGCCAACTCAAAACATATTTACATGTGGGTTCCTTCAATAAAAAAACAAAAAAAGTCCCGAAAAATCAACTAGTTTGGCAAATTTACGTGGGGTTTTTATGTTTTTTCAAATCTTCAATTTTTTAGAAAAATTACTAAAAATTTATAATTCCCAAACTAAAAATATTTCTATAAAAAATTTTATGTTATCAATGAAAAAAACCGTCTCTAAAGAAGATTTGCCAAAAATTAAATTGGAGCTATAATCTCCAATTTTCTTGAGGAATTTTTATGAAAAAAAAGCTGGTTGCTCTATATCCGGGAACTTTTGATCCTGTTACTTTTGGTCATATTGATATAATGCGACGCGCGCTAAAAATATTTGATCGGGTAATTGTGGCGGTGGCTTTGAATCCTACCAAGAACCCCATATTCTCCCTGGAAAGCCGCGTTGATTTCATAATGGAAGCTACCCAAAATTTGGAAAATTTAGAAGTGGTGCCCTTTGATAATTTACTTATCAATTTAGCCCATACTAAAAATGCATCTGTGGTCATTAAAGGATTGCGAGCCATAAGTGATTTTGAATTTGAATTACAAATGGGGCTCATGAACCGAACGCTGGATGAAAAAATAGAAACCCTTTTTATGATTCCCAGTCAGGAGTTTTCTTTCTTAAGTTCCAATCTGGTAAAGGAGACCGCCCGACATGGCGGCGACGTTTCTAAACTTGTTCCAAAAATTGTTCATAAAGAATTAAAGAAAAATTTTGGCTGAATTTACTGCAAAAGTGAGAACCGCAAAGAACAAGTTTTTCTGAAATTTTCAATACTGAAATCGTTTAACAAAACTCGTAAAAATTATGAAATTTTCCAAACGCATTGAACAAGTAAAGCCCTCCATGACGTTGGCGATCGATGCCAAAGCCAAAGAGCTGAAAGCCCAGGGCGAAGATGTCATTGGTTTCGGTGCAGGGGAACCTGACTTCAACACCCCCGAGCGAATCAAGCAGGCTGCCATCCGGGCCATTGAAGCAAACGAGACCCATTACACTCCGGTCGGTGGAACCAATGAGTTGAAAGATGCGATCATTACCAAAATGAAAAGGGATAATGGTTTGGATTACGATAGAAACCAAATACTGGTTTCATGCGGAGCCAAACATTCTTTCTATAACCTCGCGCAAGCTTTGTGGGAAGAGGGAGACGAGGTCATCATTCCAGCGCCTTACTGGGTTTCGTTTCCAGAAATGGTGGTTTTGTCAGGCGCCAAACCCGTTATCATAGAAACCGACGCAGCCAACGATTTTAAAATCACTGTGGATCAAATTAAAGAAGTCCTGACTCCCAACACCCGCGCAATACTGATCAACTCTCCTAGCAATCCAACAGGCTTTGCTTATGAAAAATCTGAATTGGAAGCTATTGCTGAATGCGCCTTGGAAAATAATTTATTGCTCATCTCGGATGAAATTTATGAGTGGATAATTTTTGATGGATTCCAACACACAAGTATCGCCTCGCTAAGTAAAGAAGCTCAGAAAAATTGTGTTGTGATCAATGGCGTTTCAAAATGCTATGCCATGACAGGCTGGAGAATCGGTTATATTGCTGCCGATGCCGAAATCGTCAAAAAAGTTGCCAAGTTGCAGGGTCAAAGCACATCCGGACCTTGTTCCATTTCGCAGGCAGCCAGCATTGAAGCGCTTTCCGGCCCGCATGACGATGTCCTTGCAATGGTACGTGAATTTGAAAAGCGCAGGAATGTTATGGTAGATCAATTGGCGGCTATTCCCGGGGTCTCTTGCAACCAACCCAATGGCTCATTTTACACCTTTCCAGATTTCTCCGGTCTCTATGGAAAAAAAGATGCCAGCGGAAAGGAATTAAAAGGCTCGTTGGATTTTACCGAGTTTCTTTTAACAGAAAAGAAAGTAGCCATCGTGCCAGGCATTGCATTCGGGGCCGATGCGAACGCACGTATGGCTTTTGCCACTTCAATGGATAAAATTGAGGAAGGCGTCAGGCGCATAAAAGAGGCAGTAGAAATTTTAGGATAATCAGCCTGCTTTCATACAAGCAGAATTTTTATCCGCAGGGAGGGGCACCCGTTTCTGAATTTGCAGCAAGATCTGCCTTATGATCTTTGATTCTCTCTTCTATTTTAGCCCGACAACGCTTGGCTTTGCAGTTTCCGGTACCCACACCAATGTTTTTTCTCAGCGCTTCAAAAGTCAAAGAACCCTCCTGAATAGCGGCTGTTATAGTACCGGCCTTGATACTGCGACAAAGACACACCTTTTTAAAGCTGTCTATTAATTGTTTTTTTGTTTCCAAAATATATATAGTTCCCGTTATGATTCACACGGGCTTTCAGTTTTATTTAAAAATCGATCGCAGGAACTCTTAGAAACTTGCATATGAGCACTGTAATCCACCTAATATTGTAAACCACTCCACTTGAAATACCTAACACTTAAAGAAACTAAACCCTTCCTACTTTCCGCTTTGAGCGGGGCATTGCTGGCCCTGACTTTTCCTGGGCATAATTGGGAAATTTTGGCCTGGGTTGCATGGATACCCCTGTTTTTTGCCATGGAAAACACCACTCCACAAAGGGCGGCTCTACTCGGATTCACCACTGGGATGGTTTTTTATAATTGGGGATTGAACTGGATCAACAATACTCTCATAAACTATGGCAATCTGCACTGGATTTTGAGTTTTGCGGTTCTCGGGCTTTTATCCGCCTATTTATCAGTCATTATTGCTCTTTTTTGCTATTTCCTGCGAAGAGCCTGCGGCGAAAACCGCATCCACTTCTTTGTCTTTGCTCCCGTTTTATGGACTTCATTAGAATATCTGCGTTCCACTCATTCAGAATACGGATTCTCCTGGTTGGGTCTCGGATATTCACAATTCCAAAATCTGCCGGTCATCCAACCTGCCGAATGGACCGGAGTCTATGGCATCTCCTGGCTCATCATACTGGTCAACTGTGGACTTTACCTATCCTGGAAATGCTGGCGGGAACAAAATCAAAACGAGTTCGAACTCAAAACGGGATGGAGAATTTTATCCGTCACAGTTTTTGTTTTTGCCATGTGGCAGGTTTACGGGACCATCATTTGGAAAGAAACTCTTTCATCGATTACCAACAGGCCGAATATAAAAATGGGCTTGATTCAGGGAAATGTAGAACAGTTCATGAAATGGAATCCTGTCTACCAGAATCACGTTATACAAAAATATAAGGATTTGACATTAAAAGCCGCCAAAGAAGACCCCGCTCTAATCATCTGGCCGGAAACCGCCACCCCCTTTTATTTTGAAGAAAGCAAAACAGAAACCGAAATGATGAGAAACCTTGCCCGGGAAATCAAAATTCCTATTCTATTCGGCAGCCCACACCGCGAAAAAATAAACGGTGAACAAATTTATTTCAACAGTGCTTATCTGCTTTCAGAATCTGGCGAAACTTTGAGCCGCTACGACAAAAGCCATCTAGTGCCGTTTGGCGAATTTGTTCCCTTCCGGAAAATTTTATTCTTCATTGAAAAACTGGTGGTGATGATCGGTGATTTCGGTCGCGGAAAAGAAGCAACGGTTATGGAAACCGCGGGCAACAAGGCAGGCGTGTCGATCTGCTATGAAATGATTTTTCCGGACCTGATCCGGCAAGCGGTGAAAAACGGCGCCAACTTTTTAGTGAACATCACCAACGATGCGTGGTTCGGTAAAAGTGCCGCCTCTTACCAGCATATGAGTATGGGTGCATTGCGAGCCGTAGAAAACCGGGTGCCCATCGTTCGCGCCGCCAATACAGGCATCTCCGGTACCATCGATGCCACCGGAAAACTAAGAGATGAAACCAATTTGTTTGTTGAAGATTTTCGTATAACGCTCATCGCCCCTGCAACAGACAGGAAAACTTTTTACAGTCTCAACGGCGATGTCTTCAGCTGGGTCTGTCTTTTTGCAACAGGCATAGCAGCCCTTTGCCTTCGTAAAAATTGAAATCTTAACCTTCTGTTAAATGATTCAATAATAGTTCTACGTTTTTGTCTCCCGGTTTTACTTTTACAAAACCTTCGATATCTCCTGCACCGACACGGGCATCGCCATCGGAATCAATTCTTCCTGTCAAGACCATTGGTCCATCAAATGGCGTGCCGGGAATCATAATATCTTGCGGGCCCAGTGAAAATTTTAAAGGCATCTTGATTTCGGGAAGTCTCTGCACCGCCAACGGCGGACCGCGTTTCACATTCAGGTTTCTTACAAACAAAAACAGGGTGGCGTTTTCGGGCATTTTGTTTTTGAGTCCTTCACTGACACTGACTGTTCCCTGAATATTGAAAGTCTCTCCTTCCACCACAGTATCTAGAACCAGCTCCACGCCTTTTTCTCCGGCTTTCACCGAAACTTTGCCTTCGATGTCGCCGGGGCTGGATTTCCGGTTGCCATCCTGATCGAGTCGTGCGGCCAGGGTCAAATTCCCCTCAAAAACGCTGCCTTCCATCATGGTATTGAGTTGGCCGATTTCAAATTCGAACGGAAAATCGAATATTCCATGTTTCCTGACTGCCAAAGGAGGGCCTGCATCCACCCCTTCTGGACGGGCAAAAATGAACAATCCGGCACTGGGGTGGATCGCCGCCTGCACTCCAGGTGCCATTGAAATAGAGCCTGAAACATCGTTTTTATGGGCATTTGGGTCACTTTTTCGTGCCAGTTCCTTTTTCAAGCTCTCTGGAAGAGGATGTTCTTTCATTTCCCTCTCACACCCCCAAAATGTGAAAAACAGGCTCAAATACAAAAATAGTACTAATTGTTTCAAAACGTTCCTCCGATAAGACATCATAAGGCTTGAGAATTATATCTGGATCCGTAGCTTGACAACCTTTTACAAAGATCTAATTAGTATTAGGAGATCCACAATAAATTTTCAATTGGCCGATCGAACCCGAAGTATTCGGCGTTCTTAAAGAGACATTACAGAGCGCGTAAGTTTGGGAGTCGGAAAAGGCCTTCAAGTTTTGGAGCGTAAAATGTTTCACGAAGTAAAAATATTCGATAAAAAAGGAAAAGTGAAAAAAGTCCTTTCCAGTAAGAAGCTCAGTAAAGATTATTGGAATTCATTTTTTCAGATGGGCGAGCCCATCAAAAGTAAAGGAAAGAAAGGCAGAAAAAAAGAACCTGCGGTTGTCGATTTTGACGATGAAAACCTTTCTTCCGATTCTTAAATAAAGAATAGCCGCAAGTTAATTGCGAAGCAACTTATAAAGGGACGTTTCAATTACTGGCTGACTCCTAATCCTCCACCAAGGTTGAGTTGACAAAAAATTGGAATTTCCCATTACGTGGGAGGCAAATCCAGGAGGAGTCGCCTCCCACGTGCCCCTTTTATTCTCTCCAGATTTACTCCAAAAAAGTTACCGCAGTAAAAATTCAAACTCCGAAATATAAACAAATAAAATCCGGAATTTAAAACTGGTAAAGAATTTCTGTTCTCATACCAAAACCATCATCTCGTTTTTCCTGGACTGCATAATGGGAATCGATTTGTAGTTGAATTCTTTGTGCAAGCCTTTGGCGAAACTCAAACCCAAAAGCAATGTCATCAGGCCGGTTTCCACTGGTATCTTTTCGACCCGCCACTTCCAATGTAAGACTTCTTCTATGATTATCCCAAAAAGCTTCATAACCAATGGCCATTCCAGCGACATCATTTGTAAAGCTATTGAGTTCTGACCCAAAATTTCCCAAACTTGGGGAAGCAAATAAAATACCCAAAGCACCTAACCCGCCACCCACAACGGGCTCCCTACCTGCCTGAGTATAATTTCCATCCGCTAAAAATGAGTTTATATAAACGATGTCATCGGATTTTTCCGGGGTCCATGAAAACTCAATGGAGTAGAGAGTTCCCTGCCCAACTTTCTGATTATCCTCCCCTTCTGAAAGGGAGCTATTTATCCTGAATGCGGTGTTGAAAACCCCAATACGCTGAATGGTGGAAAACCCTATATTAAATCCATCGCCGACAGCTTCATTGTCCTCTATATATACCAAGTCCAGGTTTATAGAAGATGTATAAAGATCCGCTGAATTAAATAATCCAAATAAGTTTGCGTTACTCGTATTTACCCCATTGCTACGACCGAACTCATTCCATCCCCAAACAAAAGAGGTGCGTAGGTTTGAAACTCCCGGAAGCCTTATATTGTTACGGGTAATACCAAAGACATCCATTTCATCATTTAATAAAATACCTTCTTGAAACTGCAAAAGCTGACGCCCTACAGTAAAACCATAATCCAGCCAAGTAACTCCACCTGGATCTAAGTTTTGAAACAGGCTTCCTAAATCTCCTTCAAAAAAGAAGGTACGAATATCTGCATTGAATTCCGTCTTTCCTGAACCACGATTGTCATTAATAGTAGCCCGTGTAAACCGATCGGGACGATTTCGGTCAAGAGGTCGGCTTCCTATAATTAATTTTTCAGTTCCAGACAGTTGCAAGTTTGCGTAAAGATCTAATCGGTTACCCCATTCTGCAGATGGACTGGCCACTCCATCATCAAAAGTATAAATAGCTGACCGCATAGATCCGAAAATCCATAATTGGGGTTGCCAAACTGCACCCCACGGAGTTTCAAAACCTTCATTCAAATCACCGGTTCCAAGAAAAAGATCTCCACCTTCGTAAATCAAGGGTGGACGCATGGCGGTATCAGATGGGGGCCTGAGGGGAATGTGTTCTTTAGAAAAAGCGCTGACTTCGGAGGTTTCTCCAAGAGGATATAGATCCGCAAAAGCATAGTTGATTAGGCCAAAAAACACGCCACCTAAGATTGAAAAAAATCTTAGTAACGCAATTAGTTTTAAACCCGAACTTTTTGTTTTACTATTTTCCAATGTTCTCCCCGAACCCATGTGGAAATTTCGCTAATTAATTTCCTGTATCAATTTTGATTTCTTTTTTCCATAAAATTTCATAACCGGCCTTAACTTCTTCAGCAACTTCATGGGCACTCATCGAATAATCAAAACCTCGCCCTTGAATATCCCCTATTAAATTGGCAGGAACCATCCCAGATTTTAGTTCTGCCCTTACTTGGTAAGGACCTTGTGAAAAATTTCCTTTTTCTACTTTGTATTTTGCCCATCTATATCCTAAGGGTTCAATTCCTCGACGATGACTTCGTTCTGTTGCCGGTTCTCCTGTTAAAATCAAAGATTGAATTGAAGGACGAACAAAAGGAATTGTGATCGACGGATAAGGAATTGGAATAATCCGTTCCCTTTCTCCACCACGAATGTTCTGAACAACAAATCTTGATCTCAGGTCAAATAGTTGTGTATCAAGCGGGAGCTCCCCATTATGCACATATGCAGATTCTCTATCTCGCACATCCCCATTTGGGTCCAAATCCCCGGACTCAAAAACTACTTTTCCTTTTTTGTCAATAACCACAACATGCAGCCAAACTAACCTTTCTCCTGTGAACCCCGTTGGCACATTATGTCCATCCGTAAGATTGCTAACTTTTATTTTAAATTGGATACTTTCCTGATCGCTTTCTTCATTAACAATTTCTTCCAACTGGTAACCGTTACGAAGCACTTCTAACCGCTTCTCTCTTGCCCATTCTAATCTTTCATATTGCTTTTCTAAAATTTCGCGGGCATCGTAACGGTCATCAACTGAGTCCCATCGGGGAGGAAACTTAATTTCTTCAGAAACATTATCCTCAAACTCATCTGTTCCCCATCCTGCCTCATGGTCAAATTCCAACCATTCTCTCATGGTGGCAAATTCCTGGGCTTCGGAGTTGTGGGGAAAAATCCCTGGATGCACTACAGAATAATCGGGACCTGCAAAAAAATGATTTGTTAATTTGCGAGTCTTGGTTGGTTTATCACCCACTAATGCCGCAGGCCCTTCATCGTAACCAGAAACCACTCCTTGTTCTTTACCCATATGGCAATCCTGACATGTGACCCCATTTGCAGCAGCAGGAGATGTTCGGTATTCACTAAAAGCCTCTTCTAATCTAAACCCATTTAGCAATGTCACATCGTGACAGGACCCGCAGAACACAGAAGTAGAAATGGTTGTGAATTGTTTTACTTCTTTGTGGATTTTCCTTCCACGTTTACCTTCCTCCGTCACCACTCTAAAATCTTTCTTATTGTTCAAAACCCGCGACATCTCTTCATTACCCTTGGGACCATAAACGGGCTCCACCAATCCTCCCTGAACCAGCGCCAATCGGCCACTTCTCTTGTTATAGTTTTTATTAACTCTATGGCAAACGACACAAGTAATTCCTTCTCTTGAAGTGGGGTGTCGGTCCAAATTCGATATAAAAGGCGATTCTCCCAGGTTTGCTCCAATAGGGCTGTGACAACGCAAACAAAAATCTCCATTTGACCCACTGGTTAATTCATTAATTTCACTACTAAGGGAAAGATAAACAGGACTCAGTTGGGCATAAGAATGGGAAGAAACCGACCACTGCTCATATTGTTTTGGGTGACAGGTGCCACAAGTGGCTGCGGAAGGGTATTTGCTTTCTGCAAAAAGAGCCTCATGTTCATTAGCAGCCTTAAGGGCAATATCTTTACTGTAGTTGTTTCCAGATTCTTCTTTCTTCAAAGCAGTAGTCGAAACATTGTCAAGTTTGGATGATTCACTCCCAACTTTACTGGATTCATTTGTAACAACTGGAGTAGGAACACTCTGGATACAAGAAAAAAGAAATAATATATTTATTCCTGTTACTGCGAAAAAAAACAATTTTCTAATACCATTTATCTCAAATTTCATTTAAAAAGCCGTTTTATTATTCAACAGTCAAGCTCTCTATTTTATTTAATAAGAGGTAGCTCAGACTCATTGATAAGAGTATAAAAAAGTATTGAAAAAACTAAGAATGAAAGTTTATGTTAAAACCTATGGAATTAAAAGGATATTTAGTATGTTTTTAAGGCGGGTAAAAAAGATAGTGAGAAATTAGCTTGAAAAATCGTTTTCAAAGTTTTTCTTCATTGTCCAGTGGATCATAATATTCTGAAATATCCCATCACGTGGGAGGCAAATCCAGGAGGAGTCGCCTCCCACGTGCCCCTTTTATCTTCCCCAGTTACATCCTCAAATTACATAAGCTTCTCTCTTTCCATTAATTTTTTTCTTTCCGATTTATATTTTCGATGAATTTATAAATATCTTTCATCATGTCATCGAATGAAGGATTAAAAGTCAATCGGCGGACAACATAATCTTCTTTATTTTCATCTGTGTGTTCCCCAAACATTAAATTTTTCTTTCCAATTTTTCCCTCTTTGCATATCTCTAGATTGGGATCATCCTGTTCGTCCGGGTCATTAGATTTGGAATATGATAAGCAACTTTTATATTCCCCATTTCTTCCATAATAATCGTTGTTTGGATGCACAGGCAGGGAAAGGTGAGCGTAGTCCAATATTCCTGCATCAAGGTTTCTGATGCGCTTAACTAAAAACCCCTTACAGGTGTCCTTGGGATCTTCTTTTTGTTCTTTCGCGGTATACCAGATCATTTTATTCTTAGGATTTTCCGCTTCATTACAAAAAAACTCTCGTGCTCGATCCGCATCAACGGTAGCATCTGCTGAACTGATTGCCATGAAAACGGGAATTGTTATGGGTGGTTTTTCCTTAGCAAGGTTTCGCAAATTCTTAGCCAGATAATGGAACTGAGCCCCTGCATTTGCTGAAAAGGATTCATATTTTACTTGATCTTCATCCGGGTGAATATCCAGCCATCCGGCTTTCGTAAAAATATTTCCAATACTTGCTATATAACCGGCTGCAAAACCCAACGAGGTATTCTCTTTAATTCCAGGAGCCAAAAGAATCAAACCCTTTATATTTTTCGGATTGTTTTTTCGCAAGACATGGTGCAAGGCCAATGAAGAACCGGTGGAAAACCCGACCAGAAACAGCTCCTCTACTCTACCGTTGAAACTATCAATTCCGGCATCAATTGCTTTCACCCAATCCAGGAAATTTATATTTAATAAATCACCAGGAACCGTACCGTGACCAGGCAGGAGGATGGAACGAACCCAAAAACATTCATCCCGAAACCTTTCACCCAGTTCACGCATGATAAATGGGGAATCAGTAAGACCATGGATCAACAAAGCCCCTTTATCAGATTTTGATTCAGCACATTTTTCTTTGTCGGGTCGATGTTCGAAAGGGAGCCGCTTCTCGATCCAATCGTCTTTCAATCCCTCATTCAAAGTTGCCTTTTTGATCTGTTCTCTTGTTTCATCTATATACTTGCCAAAATCATTTGTGGGTAAGGGAATTTTAATTCCTGAAGGATTATGCCGAGACTCAAGAGTCTCTTTACACGCACTCAATGCCATTACGAAAAATAAAACAGAAACAAGCTTGATGGATTTATTTGGAATAAACATGAACTCCCAAAATTTTATTGTGGGTTCTTATAAATCAGGATTGGATGCGACGGTAGTCTTTGCCTTCGAGGTTCACTTTTTTGCACATTTCCATCAGGCGGGAGTGGATGCGGGCCCCGACTTTTTCTTCAAGGGTGAAACGTGAATAGGCGTTCGATAAACCTTGCTTGTCATTGCGGCTGGCAGGTGCTACTGGACTTTCAAGTTTATCGTTAAAATTTGTGGTGACCAGAGTGACTTTATCGTCATCGTTGTAACGGGTGGAAATAAAATGATCGAGAATGGTCAATTCCCAATCCGTATTGCGGCCTTTAGCTAGTTCATCAATCACCAGCACCTGCACCCCAACATAAGGATCAATGAAATCTTTTTCCGAAATATCCTCGCCATAACCGTGCCGAATATCTCTCAGCAATTCAAAAAAATCGACGAACTTGCATTCCACGCCATGTTGCATGACCAGTTCTTTAATGACCGAAACCACCAAATGGGTTTTTCCGAGTCCAGGCGCGCCCATAAAAATCAGCCCTTCGTGATATTTCCTTTCGATATGATCTTTTATGAATTTTTGCGAAGTGAGTAACGCATTTTTTAAGGAACGGTGCCGCGGAGGCTCTACATCATAGGTACTAAAATCTTCGTGATCAAACTTGCCCGGAACACCGGCCTGATTGAACAGAGCCATTCTTTTAAAAAGTCCGTTGCATTCGCATTCCCGGATCTTTGAAATCCCCTCAGGGGTTTCTTCAAATATTCTGCGGCTGCCTTCACAAAGCTTACATTCAAAACAGGTACAAGCCTCTGCCTGCACTTTTCCTTTTTGATTGACGAAAATATATTTTTTATCGCGGCAACGGCCGCAATCAATCACCGGTTTTATTTTTTGTTTCATTCGCGTTCAATTTCTTCTTCAATAAAAACTTTAAGATAACTCAGGCTGACCCGGGAAGGCTGCCTGGGATTAGTACGTTCAAATTCCACGAATCCGGTTTCAATTCCACGGCACACCACATGAGCCGGCACGCCACGGTTCTCCCATTGCTCGATGAGATCGTAATCTGTTGCGGAAAGGGAAAAACCGGATTCCTTTAGCGATAGAACAAATTGCTCTATCGTCACAAAGTAATCTTCCATTTATTTTTTAAAGTGAAAAATTTGGGTAAGAATACTACAGGCTTGTGATAAAGAAAATTTTTTTATGACTTAATGTCGAGCAAGGAGCCGATCATTTCATCGTTGGCTTTGATAACATTGACATTGGCTTTAAACGCCGCTTTAGCAACAATCTGGTCTACCATTTCTTCTGCAATGTCCACGTTGGAGCCTTCGAGAAACCCCGAAAGAACAGTCCCATTTCCCCCTTGCCCTGGTGCACCCACAACCGGCGCCCCTGAGGCGGCCGACTCGTTCAGCAGGTTTCCACCCGCTGCGCTCAGTCCTTCTGGGTTCTGGAAATTCGCAAGTTGAATCTGGCCCGCGACGACCGGACCATCCGGAGATTGGGCAGAAACTCCACCGTCGGCAGAGACACTGATTCCGTTGTTATTTGCGGGAATGTTGATCGCGGGTACTAAAGCATTGCCGCTGGCATCCACCACTTGACCGGTACCATCTAAATTAAAACTTCCCGAACGGGTAAAACTGGTTCCTCCATTCGGATTGTTAACTTGAAAAAACCCATTCCCTTCAATGGCCAAATCTAAAGGATTATTGGTGGGTATCAACCCGCCTTGAGTATTAACTTTGGAAATGGAATTTACGCGCGTTCCACCGGTTTTGCTATCGACACTATTGACATCACTTTTTTTGAATCCTGAAGTCTGCACATTGGCGAGGTTGTTAGCGCTGTTCTGCAACCTTTTGGATGCATCGTTCAATCCGCTTAAAGCACTAAAAGTAGGACCCAACATAATAATACCCCCTTATTAGGAATATAAGGCTTGTTCAGAATTTTTCAAGGCCGGTTGTTCGACCTGTTTTTTCAACGGGACCAGAGAAAAACTCATCGCGGTTTCATCGCAATTATCCTGATGCAAACATTGCTGGCAATCGTTCCAGACTTTTTGCGGCAAATTTACTTTGTCTATGATTTGAAATCCCAGTTTTTCAAATAGAGGGATGGCATAGGTAAGAACAAAAACCGTTTCGCAATCCTGATTCAATAACGCCTGCTCAATACTATCCCTTACCATATGCGTGGCGATACCTTGTCGATGGTACCGTGGGTCGACACCGAGCGAACGAATTTCCACCAGTTTGTCCCAACCGTATTTCAGGTTGCAGATGCCAACAACCTCCCCCGATTTTTCATAAACCCTGAAATCGGCAATGTTCTGTTCAATTTCTTCTAAAGGACGGAACAGCATTTTACCGTCTTCAGAATAAAAACAGATCAGGTTCTGGATGGCCTGCGCATCTTCAATTTTTGCTTTGCGTAACATTTAATAAAAATTCCTATTCATTACAAAAGTTTCAATGTGTTACCTGCGTGTGATGGTTTAGTATTATCGAGTTTGAGGGTTTAGTCAAGCCCGGAACAGGGCATAAAAAACAAACCCTTGGGCTTTATCCTTGAAAAAGCGTTGAATAAGGAAAATACCAATAAGATTAATTAACCCACTCTATTTAATGTGTTTTTATCGGTGTGATGGAACAGGTTGGGGTTGCCTTTGATCTGGATTTGCGTGTCTTGATCGTAGGTGAAACTATCATTACTATGAATGGTGATTTTCATTTCAAAGCGAACGGTTTTGAATTCTTCGTCGAGAAACTTGTTAGAACAGATTCCATAGGTTTCTGATCCCACATCCGCTGCAAGATCAAATTCCTTCGCATCGGGTTCCACCGTTCCCCCGGCAATAAATGAAATTCCCCGTGGAACCGAAGTGCAACGCATGGCCTGTTTGTTTTTTGCATCCCAAAGAAAATAACCCCGGTCTTCATGAAAAGGATCGGCTGCGCCAATGCGCCAGGCGGTTAGTGAATAACGCAATCCATAAAGGGTTTGTTCGTGATTGTTCACTGGGCCCATCGGCTCGAATATCATTTCTTCGCGGAATTTATTATTTTCTTCGCTTTTTTTATCGTCATCGGGAGCAATGTCGTCGCCCTTATCCCCTTGCCATTTGCCTGCCAAGAGGCCCAACGGTCCCAGGTTTTTTATTATTTCATCTGACATAGCTCACTCCTTTATATTTCTAAGAAAGAGAATGTTAACGCAGTATGGACTTGGACGCAAATTGAGCATTTCCTAAGTCTGGATCGCCGCACTCCCTACGGGAGTTCGCGATGACGTAGGGTTCGCATAAGGAAACAAATTTGGCGAAACTACAGAAAAAGTTTTATGGCACCGTCTTGCTTTTTAAGCACCGACTTATTGGCCCCACGCCGAGTGGGCCGGCTAGTGGACGAGCTGGTCTTTGAGTTGGTCGATGAGGAGGATGTTGTTGATGGAGATCGCGATTTTATCTGCCATGCGTTCGAGAAACTCGGTGCCCAGTCCTTCATGAAAATGAAAGGCGTTGGGACTGCCAAACGCTATGACTCCTACCAAAGATTCCTGAGCCACAATGGGAATGAGCGCTTCGGACTTAATTGAATCTTCCTCATTGGAAGATACAAACACTTCGGACTCATTTATCTCTCCGCGAAGTACCGGCTTGGGGTTCCCCTCAAACCAACTTGAAGCGGTTTCTTTGCTGATAAATTTTACGGTTTCGTCCAGTTCTCCATGATAACGCTCCCGCAGTCGGTCTTCCATAAAATGGTCCGAACCCTGGACAAGACAAACAATGACACTGGGAATACCAAATCGATTGGGAATTTCTTTTCTCAACTGATTGACCATCTGGTCAAGATTGGTACTGGTCAAAACCAGTTGTTCTATTTCAAATAAGTGATCTTGAATTTTTTCATTGGCGCGAGAAATTTCGAACAACCACTCCAATTTGCTTTTTAGATGCTCTTTATCATCGTGTACCCGCTTGATAATGCGGTCAGCTAGACTCAAAGTGCTCATCGGTTCAATGGGAAGGTCTTCTTCTTCAATTTCTTTTATCTTTCTCAAAAGCTCAGGGTATTCGTTAAAAAATTCCGGGTGCTCATTGAGATAAATCGCGACTTGATCTTTATTCATTTCAATTCCCTTGAAAAATTGACCTTAATTAATGAAATAAAAATGCAATATACCATAAAGCCCTCTACAAGAAAAGCCATAAAATCAATAAAAACAATGGTTTGTGATTAGGCTTTGCGGGGTGGGAACTTATCTCCCACGTTAGTGGGCTAGACTTTTGCTTCTTCGGGAGGCGCGGTGGGTGGTTTGGGGGGAGCTTTATGCCCGCAACCGGTCAGACCTGTCGAGATAAGGGAAAGAATTACGAGTAGAGCAAAAAAAACACGACGCATTATTTTACTTTAAGCTTTCTGGTAAGACGGGTGATTTGCGCGCGAACCTGCTTTTTTGCCGTTCCCCCATAAATATTTTTCCGGTCGACGGAGTTCTTGAGCGCGATGTGGTCAAAAACTTCTTCATCAAACCGTTTAGATATTTTTCGAAGTTGCGCTAAAGATAAATCGGTCAGCATTTTATCTTTTTCCAGGCAAAAAGCTACCGTTTTACCTGTGATCTCATGAGCTTCGCGAAACGGCACTCCCTTCAAAACCAGATAGTCTGCTAAATCGGTTGCTGTGAGAAAGCCACTTGCTTCCAACTCTTTTTTTGCAATCGGTATGAACTTCGCTGACTTCATCATATCGCTAAAAATTCTAATGCAGACCTTGACCGTTTCCGCAGAATCGAACAGCGGTTCTTTGTCTTCCTGTAAATCCTTGTTATAGGCAAGCGGCAGGCCTTTCATCAAAGTGAGAAGAGACACCAGGTTACCAAAAACCCTTCCTGACTTTCCGCGAATGAGTTCCGCTGCATCTGGATTCTTTTTTTGTGGCATGATGCTGCTACCCGTGGTGAAGGCATCGGAAAGTTCGAGGAACCCGAATTCACTTGAATTCCAAATCACCACTTCTTCGCAAAATCGGCTGAGGTGCATCATGGTCAATGCAGATGCACTACAAAATTCCGCTGCGAAATCGCGGTCAGCAACCGCGTCCATACTATTATGAGAAATTTCAGGAAATCCTAAAAGTTTTGCTGTGATTTTTCGGTCAATGGGAAAGTTAGTGCCAGCCAAAGCAGCCGAACCCAGCGGCATTACGTTTATTCGCTTATAAGCATCGAGAAAACGTTCCTTATCACGAAGTATCATCTCTACATAAGCCAATAAATGATGCGACAACAAAACCGGTTGCGCTCGTTGGAGATGAGTGTAACCCGGGATGAGATGATCGATATTTTTTTGGGCCAGGGAAACCAAAGCTTTGCAAAGCCGATTAAGTTCACCAACGATATCGTCGATTTCTTTTCGGAGATACAGTCGTATATCGAGACAAACCTGATCGTTTCGACTTCTTGCCGTGTGCAGCTTACCAGCAACAGGACCAATAATTTCTCGAAGCCGGCTTTCAATATTCATATGAATATCTTCCAGGCTATCACTGAACTTGAAACGATCTTCATCGCATTCGCGTAAAATTCGTTTAAGACCCTTGATTATTTTATTGGATTCCGCTGTGGTGATTATTTTACAGCGAGCCAGCATTTTGCAATGCGCGATGCTGCCTTCGATGTCGCAGTCATAAAGACGCTTATCAAAAGAAATGGAGGCCGAAAAGGTTTCCATCAACGCGTCTGTCGATTGTTTGAATCGGCCACCCCAGAGTTTTTTTACTGAGGAACCGCCAGTTTTCTTTTTCATTGTTAGTTATAAAAGTTATTGCCAACTGCTCCTCTCGCTAGAGGGGGTTAGGCGGCGGAAGGTGGGATGAAGTCCCTTTTCTTATTCCACTTGTCTTTTTGCACAATATTTACCCGAGTGCCACGGGGAACCATTTTTGCCAGGAAGTGAAGGTACCAATCTTGAATATTAGGGCAACCCGCGCTTCCATTTCTCCAATCAAAATTCTTTTTAAAAAATTCATTGACCTTACCTACATTGACCCCATGAATACCGTAGCTGCCGGGAACAGGCTCTCCTAGTTTTTTCATTCCCATCCACCAGTGACCAATTTCATGATCCTTGTGTCCAAAGGGAATTGCTCTCACTCTTGTTTTCCCATCCAAGGTTTCTTTTTTGTACCAAGTGGGTTTGTAGGCTTTATTTTTTATTTCATACTCGCCTACTGGAGTTTCTTCTCCCGAGCGCCCAAAAATGGATTCAATTTGTAGAATTTCTTCATCGTTATAATAAACTCTAAGGACTCCACTCTCAATGACTCCCAAAAGGTACCACAGTTGCGGATCTTTATAATTGTAGGAAGCCACTTTTTTTCCGTTGTACTTCAGAGTCATGAATTTTCCAGATTTTTCATAGCTCGCTTCTTTTTTGTTGTACACCTGTTTGACAATGTATTTTAAATTTTCCGTCACCTTGTTATTTAAAATCATTTGTTCAATTTGCTGGCTCAACTCAGCATTGAACTTTCTTGTCTCTTGAAGCTCTTCAGAAGTAAGGGAAAGGTCATTCCGTATTTGCTCAATTTCTTCCTTGGAAACCAGGCCGACTTTATTTAATCCCTGATACCATGCCACATCCACTTTTTGTCGAGTTTGGTTATCCAGAAAAACCTGATAAATTACAATCCCACTTAAAATTACGAGTGCAATTCCCGAGCTAACGAGCTTTAAGGTATTTTTAACATTACTGGACAATCGGTAACGGGCGACTTCAAATTTTACTTTCTTGTCTTTTTCTTCCAGAGCGCCAAAGGTAGCTTCTCTGAATTTACCCAGAAGGCGGGATTCTAGTTTTGAAAGAGGCAGGGTGCTGGTTCGTAGCTTTTCAATGATCCAGTACAGGTTTTCCCTGGTTTTGCGATCATAACTTCCGCTGGGATCTTTGGTACCAATCAAATTATATTCTGTGACGGTCAAAACCGTAAGCTTGATATCCAAACCCGTTAAACCTCAAACCAAAATACGCGGAACTCTAGATCCCGAGCCATTATTGAAGGGGTATTTTTCAAATTATACAAAACTATCTGAACAAATTTAGCCGGTTTTTTTGGATATTTTCCCAATCCAGGATAACAAATGAAGTTTTCTAGTTTTTGGCCTTGAGCAACGGCCTTCAAACAAAGCACCCTTCTCAATATTCAGGTTGGGGGAATGAATGTCACCTGTAACTTCTGCTTCCTTCGAAATTTTTACTTTATTTGTTGCTCGAATATCCCCACGCACAACGCCTTTACACAAAACTTCTTCGGCAGCAATATTTGCAATAACGGTAGCGGTTTTTTCTATAAGAACCGATTTCGCTACAATTTCCCCGGAAAACTTTCCCGCCACATGGACTTTTCCCGGATGATTTATTTTTTCATTCGTCTCTGTATTTTTTCGCAGCAAAATACCAAAAACTGAATTTTTGAATTTTTTGTGTAGCTGTTTTTCATCACCTGTGCAAAATTTTAATCCGTGCGTTAATCTTTTTACAATCCAAAAAAGTTTATCCCGTGTTTCCTTATCATAAACACCTTCCGGATTCTTTTTCGCCAGGAATAAAAAATCTTTTTCTGTAAGAACTTTAAGCTTTATATCGGTCATATTTGGTTATCCAACGCTACTAGCTATCCTGTTAAAGCGACTGGCCCAACCTCCCTGTCCTTTTTTTTGCAGGAACTGTAAAATTTCCTGATTCTGGTTAGACAAGGTAGGGCAATTTTGATTGTCTGAAAGTATGTTTTCAGCAATCAAATTTATACATTTAGACAAAGAACTATCTTTGTCATAAAACAGAGTCCCGCGATTGTTGGTGATGTTTATAATTTTGTGATGCGGCACCATTCCAACCATATGTATCCGGTCTTTATATTCATCATAACGATCCAAGGTCTCTAAATATTCTCTCAATTGGTCGAGACAATTTGAAATTTCTTTTGGAGACTGGCATCGATTGAATATGATTCCAAATTTTTTGTTGCTTAATATTTCGGTAACAGCCTCTTCACCTCGCGCAGCAACCATTCGGTTTACATAAGCCTTATCTAAACCCGTCAAACGGCCCTGCTTAAAGTCCCTGTAAAAATCTTCGTAATAGTCGATAAAGGAATGCAATGCATCAATGCTACCATTCACTGCGATGCTATTACTCATATCAAAAATGAAAAGGACCTGATCGATAGAGTTCATCAAAGAGGATAAATGGTTTACTCCTCCCGCGGGTGTGTCGAGAACGACATACTTAAACCGGTCAATGAGTTCGTTTACAAACTCCAGAAACAGTAACAGGAAAGCCGGTTCATTGATGCGTTTTCGATGGCTTCTTTTACCTAGAATAGGAACTTCGCCTCCCAATAAGGAAAACTTATACTCCTCTATATAATTAATAAACTCATCCGCAACTGGCCGCGAATTGTTTTCATGCTCCTTGAGGATCTCCTTAAACTGATCCATATTGATTTTTTTCAAAAGCGGTTTAAGAACTTTAATCTGGGTTACAGAATGAATTTGCCCGCGCTCAAGAAACAGTTCCTGTAACAGGTTTCCGAAATCAAACTCAGAAAAATGAAACAATTCAATATTCAGGTTCTTATATAAAGCCAGGCTTTTTTGCAATTGTACATTGTTGCCATCTATTTCCTTATTCAGATAGGCCTGGAATAAGGTGAGTATTCTGTAAATGGACTGCAAAAAATCGACCTGATAGGTTTTATTGGCGAGTGTTTCAAACAGGTCGTAGAAAGTTTTTCTGGGATGACTCTCAAGAATACTTGAAATCGTAGGAAGGCGTAAATCCAAATCGAACAGACACACGCTGTCATGATTTAATGAATCACCCAACATACGGGTCAACGCAGCCGTCGTGTTTATGGACAGCGTTGTTTTTCCTATTCCGCCTTTTGGACCGATGATTGAAATTACCGGCATTCAGTCTTTCCTTTTCTTTTCATTGGACCCTGCAATCACCAATGTTAATTCACCCTTCCATTTGCGGTCTTGATTTGCAAGGTCTTCTAAATTTCCACGCACAACTTCTTCATGCATTTTTGTCAACTCTCTGGCAATAGCGACTTGTCTATTACCAAAAAACTTTACTAAATCCTTCAAGGTTTTTTGAATACGATTAGGTGATTCAAAAATTACCAGTGTTCTTTTTTCCCCAGCTAAATTCTCAAGCGTTGTAGCTCTTCCTTTTTTCCGGGGAAGAAAACCCTCAAAAACAAATTTGTCCATGGGGAGACCGGAAACCGTCAGCGCGCCCAAAAGTGCTGATGGCCCGGGAATGGCATTAACAGTAATGCCTTCCTCCAACGCCGATTGCACTAAATGGTAATGCGGGTCCGAAATTCCAGGTGTTCCTGCATCAGAAACCAAGGCAATGCTTTCGCCTTTTTTAAGGCGACTGATGAATAAGGGTCCCTTTTTAAACTTGTTATAACTGTTGTAACTGGAAAGAGGGGTTTGGATTTTATAGCGATTTAACAAAATCCGTGTACGACGGGTATCTTCTGCAGCGATCAAGGAAACAGCACTTAAAGTCTCAATTGCCCTATGAGTGAAATCACCTAGATTCCCAATCGGAGTACTTACAATATATATTGTCCCCTGATCCAGGGAACCTCTTTCCTCATTTCCCATAAACAGAATATATTCTAATCTCCTGCCACCAAAAACTCAATAAGTAATTTTAAAACAATAACTTTAGAGTTTTTTCTTTTACCCATTTTGGGTTTTGTTGGCGGGTTTCTTTTCTTTTTCTTCTGCTTTTACCAAGGGAATAATTTTAGATTCTTTGCCGGTCATATCACAAGCTCCATCCAACACACCGCCCAACTCAATATACAAAGCTGGAGATTTCACATTTCCCACAACCTTGCTGGTCGAATGAATTTCTACTTTTTTAGAAGCCATAACGGTGCCTTCCACACGGCCCATACAAATAACAGTGCCTGCAGAAATTTCCGCCATAAGATGGCCTGTCTCACCAATAATTAAAGTGTCTTCGGTAATGACTTGACCTTCAAACTTGCCGTCAATCCGAACGGTCCCGTCAAAAGTAAGTGATCCGTTAAAAACTGTGTCTTCGCCCATATAGGCTTTTATTTGAGCATCGTCTTTTTTCATGTTTGTCTTTTCCTTCCACATGAGAAGCTTTCCCTTTTTAAAAAATTATTTTTTACTGTTCCCCATCAGCTCTTGAATGCGTTCCAAATCATCATCAGAGTAATAGGTCACAACTAGTTTTCCGCCATTTTTCTTCGGTGAAATATCCACCTTTGTTCCCAACCTTCTTGCTAAATCTTTTTCGAGATCTTTGATGAAAATATCTTTTTTTACCTTGGGTGTTACCGGTTTGTCAACAACACCTTTTTTTAATTTATTAACTCTGCTTTCTGTTTGCCGGACCGTCAAATCCTGTTTGGCAATTTCTTTTCTCAGGGCTTCCATTTGTTTTGGGTTTTCCAAACCGAGCAGAGCTCTTGCATGGCCCATTGATATTTTTCCAGAGATCAAATCTTCTTTTATATTCCGCGACAATTTTAATAACCGCAAAATGTTGGCAACCGCTGTCCGGCTCTTTCCCACTTTTTCCGCTACCATTTCCTGGGTCAGTGCAAACTCGTTGGACAACCTGGAATAAGCTTCGGCCTCTTCTATAGGGTTCAAATCCTGGCGATGAATATTTTCTATGATGGCTAATTCGAGGGATTGCGCATCGCTGACTTCTCTTATCACAGCGGGGATTTTTTTGAGTCCGAGTTTTTTAGAAGCTCGCCAGCGCCTTTCCCCCACGATCAGCTCATAACCTGAATCAGCTTTTTGAACAACAACAGGCTGCAACACTCCATGTTCCTCAATAGAAGTCATCAGCTCGCCCAGCTTTTTATCATCAAAATAATTTCTCGGTTGCAAACGATTTGGAGAAATTTCATCGATAAGCAAATCACTGGCGGAAGACGGTTCAGCCTCGGGGACCCCCATTTCAAAGTCGGGGATCAGAGCATTGATACCTTTACCTAAAGCTTTTCTGTTCATGCTGCTGATCCTGTTAAGGAAGTCTTCGGCCGCGAATCGTTTTTAGATCGGGAAATAATTTCTTTTGCAAGTTCCACATAAGAGTCGGCTCCCCGTGAACGGCCTGCATAAAGCATGATCGGCTTTCCGTGGCTGGGCGCCTCGCTCAAACGTACGTTCCTGGGAATAACACTTTTTAAAAGAAAATCACTGAAATATTTTTGCACTTGATCTTTAACCTGCGTTGCCAGCAGGGTTCTTCCATCAAACATCGTTAATAGAATTCCCTCAACTTTTAAGTCCGGGTTGATGGATTTTTTTACTAGCTTCAGTGTTTTCAATAAATGGCTTAGGCCTTGCAAGGCATAATATTCACACTGCATGGGAATGAGCACAGAATTGGAAACAGCAAGAGCATTTAAAGTTAGAAGACCCAATGAAGGCGGACAATCTATTACCACAAATTCATAATCATCTATTTTAGTCAGGGCCTGCTTCAAAACTTTTTCCCTCGACTCTCTTGCTACCAATTCAATCTCGGCTCCCGTCAGGTCCACTCTTGAAGGGATTATTTTAAGAGTTTCGATTTCTGTTGAGCAAGTGACTTCCTTCACCGTTGCCTCACCCATCAATAGTTCATAAACCCCACGGGCATCTTCATCAACCCCCAGCCCGCTTGAGGCATTGCCTTGAGGATCAACATCAATCAACAGAACTTTTTTGCCCGAAAGGGCTATAGATGCGGCGAGATTGATGGCTGTGGTGGTTTTCCCCACTCCACCTTTTTGGTTTGCAATGCTGATTATTTTGCTCATGAGGCCCAAACAGTCGAGGTATATTTCAGAGGATCTCTACAGCAACTTGCAAGTCCTTATATTTTAAGAACCGCGCAAGATAAATTATTAGAAATACTCTACCCTAAAATTAGCATAAATTCGGTTTTCTACCAAATATATTTCCTTTTGAAATAAATATTTACCCGGGAAGAACGGAAAAATGTTTCACGTGAAACATATGAAGTGACTTTTGGGGAAGTGGATTTTGTTTCACGTGAAACAATGGGTCAAGGAAGGCTTTTTATAAAAACCAAGAGGCTGGATTTTTTATTATTGTGTCCGGTAACAACAAGCTCCTGTTCCAGCGTGTAACCATCAAGAGGCTGATTGGCTTGGCTGTTCTCATCGGGGCCTTTTTTCAAAACCACTTTTCCTCCAACCCGTAAAAAGGGTGCGGCCAGTTCAAGGCAGCTCTTAATATCGGTAACCGCCCTGAAAATAACTGCCTCGACCAACTGCTTGGGAAAGGTTTTCTCTGCTCTGCTGTTAAGGACCTTGGTTTCTTTAAGGCCAAGTTTGAAGATAACGGCTTCCAGAAAGCTGCATCGCTTCCTTTGGCTCTCTATCAGGGTAGCGACTAAATCGGGATATATTATTTTCAGAGGAATGCCTGGGAATCCAGCGCCACTACCAATATCCACAATCTTATCTTTGGGAGATAGGACTCGAGCGTATTGTAAAGAATCGAATATATGGCGTTGTAAAATGTCCTGGGGTGATTTTTCAGAGGTGAGGTTAATTTTTTGGTTCCACTTAATAAGAAGGTCAAGATAGGAATTTAATTGAAAAGCAATTTGCTCGAAGGAAGCATCGGGGGAGAGGTCGAGGCGGGGGTCTTCTAAAATCTCCTTAATGTTCATATTGGAAAAGATGGAATAGTTAGGAAAGGTTCAGCTACTGCCATCAAGAATAGTTTTAAACTCCTGAGTCAGTAAGGGAACTATTTTTAAAGCATCGCCCACAATTCCATAATCTGCTATAGAAAATATGGCAGCATGAGGATCGGAGTTTATGGCAACAATGCAACGCGAAGAAGACATTCCGGCAAGATGTTGCACTGCCCCTGAAATCCCGCAGGCAATATATAAATCGGGGGAAACGGTTCTGCCCGTCTGACCCACCTGATGCGAATATTCCTGCCAGCCATTATCCACAACCGGCCGAGAAGCTGCCACAGCCGCGCCCAAAACCTCTGCCAGGTCTTCAAGCAAGGTAAAGTTTTCTGGGGACTGCATGCCCAATCCACCTGAAACAATGATTCGAGCCTCAGTAATATCCAAATCTGCGCCAACTTCCCGGGTGAGCCCTTTTACAATCTGTGAAAAATCCGGCAGATCAATATCTTCTTTTACCACCTCTCCGGTCCGGGTTATATCGCTTCCTCCTCCCCTAAAAATATTGGGACGTAATGTGATGAGGTAAGGCTTCGGACCGTTCAACCGACACACCGAATGGGCTTTCCCAGAAAATACGGGTCTTTTAACAATCACCTCACCCGTCTCTGAAAGCTGGAGATCAATGCAATCGGTGGCCAACCCAACTTGCAAGCGGGTGGCAACCTCAGCGGCTAATTCCTTACCGTTATTGGAAGCTGACAGCAAAATCATTGCAGGCTGAGATTTTTCGACTTCGGTGATCAATCCCGCTGCATAGGTCTCATGTGTGTACTGTTCATAATCCGAGTGAAGGCAAATCCGAACTTCATCGGCACCCCCCTGTATTAAAGGCTGAGGATCTGCTTCTGGATCGCTGGAAAAATAATAAGCGATTATTGAGCTGGCAATATTTTGAGCGGCATTGAGAACTTCATAGGTAACGGGTTTTATCCCATTTTGATCGTGTTCCACGACCACCGCGATGGTAAGGCTTTTATTCACTTGTGCACCCTAGGAAAATAGCGACTTTGAAAAGGAGGAAGGATAACCCAGCTGCAGAAAAACTACAACGGAGAAAAGAAAAGTGGAAAGCAAAATGAAAGCCTTATTGGGACATTATAGGCAATGTCTATTTTTACATTATTTATGAGTCAGTACTTACCAGGAGGCCTGAACAGTGGTAGATCAAGAATCCATTCAACCTCCCATACCTCCCCTATTGTACCCAACCCCAGTAGAAGGACATAAACGATAAGAGCGCCCAATCCCAATTTTTCTTTATTCTTTTGAAAAAAGTTTTGGTCGGTAGTTTCATTCATTTTGGAAAAACCTTCTAAGTTAAATGATCTTTTCTTCTTCACGGATGATTGTGGCCAACTGTTTAGCCATATCTTCATCCACACCTTCCAGAATTATTCCTTTTTTCCGTTCAGGAGGCAAGGAGAGATTTATTTCTTCCAATCTTTTGTTTTGAAGATCAAGAAATTGCGCATCCAGATCCAAGTCCGAGGCTGAAAGATTTTGTATCTCTTTTTTCTTGGCGGCCATTATCCCTTTTAGAGAAGGAAGTCGAGGCTCATTCAATCCTTTCTGACATGTAACCAGAAAGGGCAAGGACATATTTTTTCGAATCTCATTCCCGCCTTCAATCTGTCGTGTGATATCAGCACTTTGAAAATTTTCTGCAAATTCTAATTTAGTAACAATGGTAGCAAACGGTATCTCCAGCAACACTGCCAATGCAGGACCCACCTGCGCCAAATCATCATCAACCGCCTGTCGACCACAGAGAACCAAATCAAAAGGTTGCTTTTGAATAGCCTTCGCCAAAACCTTGGCAACAAGGGAATTGTCCAACCCTTCAAACAGGGGATCCGAAACATGAATCGCATGATCGGCACCCATAGCCAACGATCTCTTCAGGGTTTCCTTTACACTGTCAGGTCCCAATGAAAAAACCGTAATTTCCGAATCCGGTAAGGCTGCTTTAATACGAACTGCTTCTTCAACCGCAAACTCATCGTATGGATTCATGATCAAGGGACTTCCAGGTGAGATTATTTTTTCATCCTGAATCTGAATGGCCGCCCCAGTGTCCAGTACTTGTTTTATACAAACAATAATTTTCATAATTTTTTCAACGTTCAAAATTTTCCATTATTCATTATGGCATTGATCCGTTCAAAATAAAACAAGTGGAAAATAGTAGTAAACAATATTATTAGAGGGGAACTTGATGGGCTAAATGTTTTACTGTGTTTAACAAGAAGGAAGGAATGGAGACAACTATTTTAGGGTAATTTAAAGCGACCATAAAACAGGGATTTAATTCTCTCTAACACATTTATTAAAATCTACTTTATGGTACATACCCAAAAATAAAAAACCGGAACCCAAAGGCTCCGGCTTAGTTAGTTTCTATTTTTCTTTTATGGCCTACAACATTGCTTATATTTTTTTCCGCTACCACAAAAACATGGATCATTTCTCCCCGGGGCATTTTGTGCGTTAAATTCTTTAACGAAATCTATATGAATCATTGAGGGGCATCGAAAGGAAAAAACAGTTTTCCCTCCCAAATTAGTGACCGCAAAATCTCCGGTTCCAATAATATCCATTCCTATCAAAAGATTGTATTTCCCTACTAATTCAACTTCTGTCACAGTAACATTTCTAAAGCCCATTCCATTTGGGAGCATAATAGAAACCAAAAAAACGTTGCACTCTCTTGGGCCATGCGCTGTTTGTGTTACGGTTCTTCCAATTGGTTTTAAATCTAAGGCTTGGACAACATCTATAGTAATTGCAGATTTGCTTGCCCCGGTGTCCCAAATAACCTCAAATTTTTTACCCTCATTTGAATCGTTTGATGGTTTGGCGAAAACTGAGGCTTCGGTTGCTAGAACATTTCTCTGTCCATTTGCTGTGACTGTGAAACATTTAACAGGTGGGGCAGGGGGCTGGTTTGCTGGCATTAAGTATTATGCAACTCGGGAATGAAATACAGCAGTGTAATCTTCTTCTCCAGATGAGCATTTTTGAACCAAGAAGGTTCCCATATCATAGGTTTTTGAGGTTTCTTCCACCGCTGTTCCTATTTCATCAAAGGTGCCAATCACCTCACAATCTTTGATGACAATGATTTTTCCGTTATATTTCTTAACCAGATCGTTCTGGTTATCTAAATACCATTTAAATTCTTTTTTAAGATTGTCTTCCATAGCGATTTCCCCCAACATGGCTTTTGCTTCCTTGCGCCGTAAGAAATAATGATTAATTGATCAGATTAATCTTATAGTTTCCTTACGGCAGAAATTGTACTTCACTAAACCTATAAGTAATATGGGTTCCACATAGAGATTCTTCCAATAAAAGTGGAATAAAACGAACCCCTGCGAACGCCCAAGAAATTTTTTAAATTTTAAATATGAGAATATTGTAAAACAAATTCTGAATAGAATCAATATAGGCGGGCAGAATGCCCTTTCCGCAAAACTAAAATACTTAATGAGTGTAAGTAGAAATATACAAAATGTCAACCTATTGTGTAATCGAAGGTTAATAGATCAATATATTGTAGTATTGAATTTCCACATTAAGCCTCTTTTTTGTCGCAACCACTATTTTACTACTAAAAATAGAGTTCGGAACCTCCTATTTCAAAATTTTACTCATCTTCTTTAAGGCGGCTTTGATATGGCCTCTTAAAGCCTGGCAACTGATTTTCATAATTTTTGCAGCCAGATTTTTTTTAACCCCGCCAAAAAAGACAAGTGAAACCGCAACAATCTGGCGATCGGTTAGCCCCATGTCGCCAATGTCAATCGATTGCTCTTTAAGATAAGAATATTCTCCTTGTGGTTTATATTCCAGAGAATTTTTTTCAAGACCTTGATAATTCCTCAGAGTTTCCAGTTCATCGGGGGGAAAATAACTTAAATGATAATCTCCTTCCAAATCTTTCGATGAGGCTTCATCCCGATTAAAACCCGACCACGAATTAGACATTCCAGTATCTCTCCAAATATTTTTTAAATTGATATCCTTCATAAGAAACAAAATAGGGGAACCATTTTGGAGGGCGAAGCTCAGACAAATCTGAAATAAATTTTCGTGGCAAGGGATCAGGCAATCCAGAAACTGGCACCCCATTTATAAATATCTTATCTTGTGAAACATAAATTTTCCAATACTCACGCCCCACTCTAAAATGAAACCACAAGGCTTCTAAATGTGATTTTTCCTGGTACAAATAGTTTCCACAATAAAGACATCTCCACCCAACATCCGTACGATACAACCCAAAAAACCCGCAACCCTTTTGAATTTCTTCTCCACTCTCAAGCAAAATAGTTTCTTTTTGACACTCTTTTAAAGAGCTACCTCTTTTAAATTTGTATTTTTTTAATACAATATTTTTAATTTGAGTTTTTGCCATTAAATGCCCCCTGGTTTTAGCCAAAAAAAAATTATTTATATATATCCATTTTTTAGGTATGATAAAATTTTATTGCGAATATAATCCCTACAGCCAATTTAAACTCTATAAAAAAAAATGCTATAATCCTTTAAAATTGATTGGAAGAGGCCCAGGGCTTAAAAATAAGCCCTTTTCATATATTCTATTTCCGATCTTTTATAAACAATCATTGAATTTCGGAATAGGGACAATTTTCATATTACCGAATATAAATATGGGACATATGTCTCTATTTGTCAAGTTATTTTGATATATTATGCAAAATAAAAATAGGATATGGGAAAGGATAGAGGTTTTACCGGGGAGTGATAATCTAGCCGAGTTTTGTCGCCAGGTTGGTTTAAATTACGAGAATTACAGGAAAAGCTACCAAAGAAATAATGGGCCACCTGATTCCGTCACACTAGAAAAAATAGCAAACTATTTTTGTTTAAACCTTAGCTGGCTGATAACAGGTAAAGATTCACTCGCGCCCATCAATCAGATTGTCGGAAAAAAGTTAAAAAAATATCGAAAAAAGAATGGTTGGACTCTTGAAGAGTTTGGTCGATATCTTTGCATGGTTCCTCAAGTTTTAAAATATTATGAAAATGGCAGTTGGCCTGTTACTTCTGATTTACTGAGTAATTTTTCAGAAAAAATGAACATACCGCTCCACGAATTGATCAATGAAGGGGATGCGACTCCTGTTCAAACTCCTGAGCTAAAAATTTTTCAACCCGCAAGCATGTCCACTGCCCCTGAAATTAAAAGTGAAGATTATGTATCGATACCCCTCACCGATTCTTCTATAGCTGCAGGCCAGCCAATAATTCAGGAAAATAATATTGAAGATTATGTTCTTCTCCATATTCGTGCCGCAGGAAAAAGAAAAAACCTGGTAGCAAGCAGGGTGGATGGAGAATCAATGGAACCCATGCTCCATTCAGGAGATATTGTTGTCATTGACCGAGATGATAAAAAGTGGTCCAAAAATCGAATTTTTGCAATTTTCAATGAAGGCGGCTTAACTGCAAAGTATTTAGAGCGGCAAAAAAATCTGCTGATCCTGAGACCTATCAATCCTCTGTCCCAGGTACAAATCGTCAATCTGGACGAAAACCCCGATCCTGTGGTGGGCCGGGTAATCGGTGCCTGGAAAGAACTATAAATCCCTATCCCATTGCATTTTTTAGTTTTACAACGAATCCATGTGGGGCATAATATGAACTATGGATGAAAAGAAAAAAGATGAGGGCCCACCCCTTAAAATTTTACTGGCAGATGACACCGCAGTAAATGTGGCATTGGCTACAAAATTAATGAAAAAAAGAGGGCACGATATTACAACGGTCGAAAATGGCCTTGAGGCCTATGAAGCATTCCAAAAGGATTCATTCGATGTAATTCTTATGGATATCCATATGCCCGTTATGGATGGATTAGAATCCACCAAAAAAATTAGGGAGTTTGAATCCGCAAATTCCTCAAAATCCCCCACCCCTATCATCGCAATGACCGCAAACAATGAACAAAGCGATCATGAAATCTATTTAAATAGCGGAATGAACGGAATCATTACCAAACCGTTGGAGATAAAAAAAGTGGTTTTCCAAATCCGTGATATCATTGAAAAGTTTTTGGCCTAGCCCAAAATAATCCATATTCTTATCAAGCCCCTGCAATAGCTTCCTTTTGAAAATAAACGGTAACAATAAGTTTATCTCCGGAATTTACAGACCCTACTTGGGTAAATTTCAAACCCAATCGATCACTATTAGAAAAAAATACTGTTGAAGCAAGGGAAGTTTTTTCAAACTGGTTCCCATCGGTTAATACCGCTTTATTGTTTTCCTCGATTGAATTTTTCAAAATATCAATCATCAAGTCTTGCCCAGTCGGGGGAATAAGGGAAAATATTCCTATAGATCGAACAGAAATAGTTTCTTCCGGAATAAATCCATCAAAAAAAACCGTTCCGCTAGCAGCAGAATCATGGATAGAAATTGTAAAACATAAAAGATTCCCTAAATCATCGACCGCATTTGCAAAATCGGAATATTCATTTTCCCAGTTCAAATCACCAGGGCCAGGTATCGCCAGGTTTAAATTTGTTGTGAAAGTATTAGCCATTCATTGCCTCCAAGATTTTAACATCTCAACTTTTTTAATTATCCAATATCAATTTCTTTCCACGCCAGCAAATCCGCTTGTTCCAAAATACTGCAACCCAAATCCGGCATTTCCAACAACTCCTCCCATTTGCCTTGCAAGGATTTTTACAGTATCCATCCTCTGTTCGATGCCAGAGCCCACCACCCTTTCAGATCCAAGAACAAGCACATGAACACTATCAAGCTCATGTATCGGAGGGTTGACTTCAAGGATATCTCCTTTTTCAATTTCCATATTGTCTAGAAGCAATCCAATCTCGTAAACATCCCTGGGCTCCTTTAACTCCTGCAAATAGAAATTTCCGATATCTAAAGCCATGGGTTGATCACGAATCCAGTTGAAATCAAATTCGCCAGGTTTTTCCTTGTTCCCAAACTTATTTTGAGACTCCAAATCCAATAAGTTTTCCACAGCCTGGTAATCATTTCCCGCCCAGTTCCGATAAAATCTAAGGTCCAACTTATTGACAACATTATTTATTGGGTTTCGTTTCACCTTAAATTCAACAACGCCGCTAGATCCGATTAAAACCATACTATCCAGAATCACTTTATCCGCAATGGTTGCGGTTGTAGATAAATTTAAAGGTCGAAAAAGGATTTTGGCTTTTCCCAAATCCCAATAAAAATAGGCTCGGCACTCCTTTCCCCATTGTTGCCATAAATCCAAATAAGAAATTTTTTCATTCACGATCCCGCCAAAAAAATATCCCGAATTAGAAAATGATGTTCCTGCCTGACTGATGGAGGCATCGTCTAATACAGAAGATTCCAAACCCAACCCTTTAAGGAGGGACCATTTATAAATATGATCCGGGCGTTCTAGTAATGTATCGGCCGCTCCGGTAATGCTACCTACCGGATCATCTTTGACCCCTTCAATTCTTGCCGTTACCTCATCGGTGAATTCAATTCGACGTCTGGCATATTCCACCTCGTAGGCTAAATGAACAATAAAGGCAGTGCGCCCATCGCTGGACCCAGTGTATTGAATCTGGCTTTCGCGATCTTCAAACCAGCCCCAATCACCATTTACATGAGACGTAATGTCAATCAAATCAACTACGCTTCGGGTCGCTTTTTCCGCCGTGGAATTTACTGAAGGATTCGAAGAATGCAGCGTAATATCACCCGCTTTGGAAGTGGAAATATTAGTAGCCTGGGTCGTAACCGAATTGGGTGTTGCCATGGTGACAACGCGCGTGGCGTAACGAATATAGAAACCAATATATACGGCAGAGTGACTTATAACAATCGTATTGCAGTCATTATCAATATTGCCACCTGTGGTGTATGTCTCTGTGGTTCCTTGCCGGGTCCAAAGGGTGTAGCCAAAATTATAATTACACTGTGATGTGGCAGTGACGGGTTCGTAATGATCCCCCGAGATCGTTCCGGACCATTCGTAACCAATACCATATTCTGCCGTGTCCCAGGTACCCGGGCCCGGATCAGGAAAAGTTATAAGATGTGTTTGGCCCGACGATAATGAAATCAGCTGCCCCCCCACTCCTGATAATGCATTCTGCGTAATTTTCGGTGGCAGGGATTCTGTATGCGCATGTTGAGGATCACTGATCGGAAACCCAAGGGTATCCAAATGCGTATGTGTGATATCAGTAGTACCACTTGCGACCACAACATCATCAACAGCAGGGGCAGATAATGTCCCCACTTGCCCCACCCCGGTAACATGCGCCGTCAAACTATCGTTCGGTAATTTTTCTTCAACGAAATGTTCCACACGCAAAAATACTTTTCCAATTTCACCAATATTAGGTAGATTGTCAGTCTGCTTTAATGAAAGTGTATTGTTGGTCTGATTAATTTTTGCATAATTGGTAGGACTGTTGGGTATGGTCGCATTGGTGGGATCAACCGCATTATTCCCAGAGCCCACCTGGTCATTCTGAGCTTGAAGAAATTTGGTATCAATAGAATCAGATTTCTTGGGCTTGGAGCTGAACACCACCTCACCAAGGCTACTATCTGTTACATAGTCCCCAGAGTCCGCTAAATGCCCACCCATTTTCACGTTAGAAATTTGTTTAATGGGATAGGCAGGGTCACTGAATAAATACCGATGGTCCGAAACCTTTTCAAGAACCGAATCGTCAGCATAATGAAATTCGTTAATTCCACTGCAACCCAAAAACTGGGTAGAATTGATACTCGTATAATCTACCTCATCATCATTGACTATCAGCGTCCCTATTGATGGAAAGTTCTCCGTAGAAGCAACCGTCAAAATCGTTCCGCCGGGTATGGCAACCGAAGTCAAAACCGTTTGTTGCGATTTGCGCACCAATATTCCTGGCGCATCATCCACATTGCCAATGACAATGGGTTTGGTTTTTCCAATAGAACCTTCAGGTGCATTGGGATAATCCTCAAGATTGAGGGCATTTCCTAAAATTTCGGAGCCATAGCCTTCAGAAATATCTACCAAATCAAAAGAACAAATAGATTCGTCATAAGAGATGGGATCTCCCATGCGTGCCACAAAAATTTCAGAAAAATCCGAACCCGCTAATCCCTCATCAACAAACCACTGATAAACTTTAACCGTAGCCGCTTCAGGGGGACGATTGCGAAACAAATGTGAGAACCTTGTTCCAGCACCCAACAAATCCACAGGAATATTTACAACCTGAACCGTTAAACTGCTTCCAGAGTTGGAAGCTAAAAGGTCGGGAGAAATGAGCCTGTCTATATTTCCCATGTCCTTGACCAGCGGAAACCAATCGAGCCCATCAATATTGATACCGCTACGATCCGTCAACCTCAATATAAATGCAGGCAATCCATTCATCGCGGGCCAGTCGATTTGCATGAGATTGATCGGAACATTCGCCTTTTTGTTTCTGGCGGTACTAAAACCTGTCGTAAAATCTGTTCTCATTAAAATTCCTCAACAAAGACCTTTCAAATAATTGCGCTACGTCCAGATTCAATAAAACCCAATTTGTCATCAATAGTTATATGACTCGATCGAATCCTTTCAGCTATTTCATCTTTTACACGTTGTTTTAAAATAGCCATCAATTTCTCTTTCCAATCTTCTCGCTGCCGAAGTTGCAAATAAAATTCCGAGCGAAGGGGAATGGATTTTAAAAAAGCCAATGTCCCGTCTTTATAAAAAACCCGTACCGGGAACATTTGCTGTTGCCTCACTTCCTGAATTTCTTCTGCATCAATTTCAAGCGAGAATTCTTCTGGCTTGCAAATCGTCCAATCCAACATATTTTTCTCCTATTGTTTGCGCAGTTCAATTGACCCCGAATATTTTCCGAAAATGACCAATTGAAAATCAAAAGCATTCATCCACCGAACCGTGTGCAAGGACCCTGTCCTGTCTTCATATTCAAATGTTTCAAACGATTTTTTGACCGTTTCAAAAAAAACCAACGCTGCATCACGGTCCGCCTGGCTGAAATGGCTGAAAGAAAGCGAAAACGTTTCCTGCTTAACGCCTTTTTCCTGAACATAAAGCGTTCCGCCCGAAGTGGCTGAGCTGATTTGTTCAGGAAAATCCACCGGTTCCACCGCCGGGTGATCGGGCATCGTTGCAGGCAGCCATTGAGTTGTAGGCGAAGCCTGTGTTGGAAAATAAAAACCAAAACTCATAAACAAACTCCAAAATATTTTCGTAATGTCTGGTGGTTGAAACGCCGCGCTCCTCCCCTCTCATGAGGGGAGGTTGGGAGGGGTGTTGATTTCTTGATTGAAAATATAAACCCAACCCTCCCTATGAAGGGAGGGGATAAAAATTGTGACACCCTTTTGAACGTCATCGCGAGTGACCGGAGGGTGCGCGGCGATCCAGACGAGTAAAGTTATTTTTCTAGATTGCTTCGCTCCACTCGCAATGACGCTTTTATGCAAATCTCTTTGTCAACGACCGATGCTTTGAGAAGTTAACGGTGTTGTGCTCTTGTTAGGAATGAAGGTAAATGAAGAAATACCTCCTGCGGCGAATCGCCGCTATCGGGACATTCTTCTGTCGAGGCGACGCAATTCATCCTGCATTTGAATAGCAAACTGGCGAAAGTTCTGTCGGCTCATGTTGGAAGGATTAAAAGAGTCCGGCATGTTCATGTTGATATTCACACGTTGAATGGCCATACCACCCGATTTGCCTTGTCGGCGTTCTTCCGCTTCGGTTTTAGTTAGAACCGTTTCGTCTTTGTGGATCATCGCCAGCATATCGCGCGGCACCCGATCGATACCGGTGGAAAAGCTCCCAACATTGTCACTAAACCCGGTGGTATCCGGGCTAGGCGTTTGAAACTCAACCCCGTCCTCAAAAAAAGGAGTATCATCGCTGCTTCCTGAACGTGATCCGCCGGGTGACTTTCGCAAAGTAATACCACCGTCCACCTGTTCAATATTTATTATTTGAGTGATAGGCTTTTTAAAAGTGTTTTCTAATTTTTTGCGAATATCAAAAGCTTCATTCGTTGCTCCATCGACTAGATCAAGATGAAGGAAAAGTCCGCTTTGCGCTTCAAAATTTCTTTTCAACCGTTCCACCTCAGTCAACTGCTCAGAAATATCCTGCGAAACAATTTGCAGTTCAAGAGGTTTGGCACTTGCAAGGTTTTCAAAAGAGTCACCCACCACTTTTATATATTCATCGATCGGCTTATCGCCCACTCTCCACTCAGGTAAACTTTCGCCGGCTTTCCATACAGCTAATAATGCAGTTAGAGATACTATTACGGTTTTTATTTGAGGTGGAAGAGCAAGAAATGCAGCTATTGCAGATGGAATAGCCAATGCTAATAAAACCGTATTGACATTTTTTGCGTCTTCCTCAAGCCTTTCAAAGGCTTGCGAAAAAAGATCAACCGAGGGCGCGGCTTCTTCACTTTGCTTCTGAATCCCGGCCATTTCTCGCAAAATACGATCACTATCTTTTTCAAATCCATTGACCGATTTGGAAAATTGTTCGAACCCTTTCGTTACGTTTTCCAATAACGATGACGGAGTCTGTTTTTGAAGTTTGAAGACGCTCTCCAGGCATTTCTTATAGGTTTCAACAGCCTGGCAGGCCGCTTCCGTAAACTTATCTTCAAAATTTACAATAATTTTTGTATTAACCGTGGTCGAGGCAACCATTTTTAATCCTTATTCCAAATTTTTGTTATATAATCAGGGTAAGCAGAATATTTTAAGGCACTCCTATGGCACTTTGGCAATGGTTCATCAATAACAATGATGATCTTTGCAGAAAATGCAAAGGCAAAGTAAAAGAAAGGCATTCCATTTGCGTTCATTGCGGCACTTGGTTCCCTTGCACTGAGGCAAATAGGATAAATTTTACCTTTATTTTTATTATCCTAATAATTTTACTGCTTTATATAGTTGAATTTTATACTACGTGAACCCAATGGCACTTTGGCAATGGTTCATCAATGACAATGATGATCTTTGTAGAAAATGCAAAGGCAAGGTAAAAGAAAGGCATTCTATTTGCGTTCATTGTGGCACCTGGTTCCCCTGCACTGAGGCAAATAAACTGCATGCATTCGTCATTATTATGATTCTGATTGCTATTGCACTTAATAAAATATGGTTTTATTGCTTTATATAATTGAATTTTATTCCACGTGAATCCTTGCGAAAAAATTTAATTTTTTTTTCTCAAAACCGAGATTAGATGAATGCCTTTATTTCCATGCAAAGAGTGCGGCAAAGAAATCAGCGTTAAAGCAGTTACCTGCCCAAATTGTGGTGCCCCCGTGCCATATGAAGAAGGAAAAACTAATAATATGGAAATTTTTTATGGTCATTTTTTTGGAACCATCCCCGATAATTGCCGGAAATGTAGAACATCGATAAAACACAACCAAATTTTTTGTAAAACCTGTGGCACCTATTATCCATGCCATAGTTCAAATAGGCAGTTGTTCCTTATAGTTTTAATTATTTTTGGTTTGGCCTGCGTAATCGAGTTTTTTAATCGATGACTCAACTCGTAAAAATTCCATAACCAAGGGAAAATCTAATCCCTTATAATTTCCATTGGTAAATTTGAATGGCCTTAATTCCATGTAAAGAATGCGACAAAGAAATCAGCGATAAGGCTGTTACCTGTCCTCAATGCGGATTTCCTATCCCGAAAATAAAATACACTCAGGAACAATTAAATAGGCCAAGTTTTAATCCTCTTCCCGTCCACTGCAGAAAATGCCGAACCCCAATAAAATATACCCAAGGATATTGTGATACCTGTGGAACTTATTTTCCATGTCACGAATGCAATACTTTGTTAAGAGTATTTTTTGCCATTATGTTCCTTTTTTTGCTTTTTACAATTTGGAGCAAATGACAGATTAAAGTAAATTGTTCTACTCCAAAAAAGATTTTTTCCTATTCCCTAGTTTGAAATTTCTCTAACAATGCCAGTGCCTTCCAATCCAAAATATTCAGATCGTTTTTTGAAAAGGGATAACCGCCCTTTTTTAGCAAAAGCATACTTTCCAGATAATTCACCCAGTTTCTAAAGCTGTCAGGATAGCGGGCAAGAATTTTATGTGCCGGGTGGTTTTTAATATTCCATTCGGGGTTTTCGGTTTCTTCATAGACCTTTTTTAATAACTGTCGATATGCTACTTCCAGTTCCGGCACATTATCCTGAAAGTAGCCGATCAGTTTTTTAAAATGGCGTTTTCCATTTTGGCGCTGACGCCTTCAAAAACAACGGCGGCTGCATGCTTGAAGGAGGGCAACACATAATTTTTCCAGTCCGGTGTTTCCGGCGTCAAAGGTTTTTCTTCTCCGGTTTTCGGATCACTAAAAACTGCCTCACCCAAATGTCCTTCTTTATCTTTAACTTTAATATCAAGCAACAACTGGTCGATGAAATCGATGCGTGCGGAAGAAGACTGATCTTCCAAAACGCTTCCACCGGTTCCAAATTTAAAACGTGATTTCAAAAAGTGGCAAAACTCTTCTGAGGTGGTATTTCTAAGAACCAGCACCACTTTCACTTCCCCGTAAGGGATTTCTATATTTACAACACCCGGATTCAGGTTAACCTTCATTCTGGTATCTCCTCAGCTTAAGTACGCAGTTTGTTCGTTAACGACTTTTACGATCACCGAACCAAAAGTGGCATCTTCCAGAACCTGGAATTCGGAATTGACCGTAACAATCTCGCCATCCCGGTCTTTTTTGGCTTCTTTGTAAACGACTTTCGGGAAAATAATATCGCAGGAAAAATTATACGATCCGGTTCCACCGGCAATAACCGCTCCGGTTATGGGAATGTTCATCACATATTCGGTTCCATTGATCAGTCCGGTCTTATGAGTATCGTCCTGCATTTCAAGAACTGCCGACAAACTCTGATTGAATTTATCGCCGCGCTCCACACGGCTGACATAACTGCTGCTGTCTCCCATTTCGTAAATGGTTTGCGCCTGATTATCGATCGTCCATTCAAAGGATTGTAAATCTCCTCGGAGTGAAGTGGGCGAACCCCCCACTGCTAGATCGCCTGTAGCAACAGACCCGGAAAGTGAGCCGCCTCTCGTAAAATTCACATCCCCGTAGCGCAGATAAGATTCCCCTACTACGGTGGGTTTGGAGTCGGAATTGGATTCTTCTTTTCCCATACCGCCAAATTGAGCTTCCAGTTTTACAAAATCTCCCCGTTCACCGCTGACTTTTACGGACTTACCAAACAATCCGCTGAATCGTTTATTAGCGATTCCGTCATATTCCACCATCGTTAAAGAAGGCAGGGTGATGTTTGCCAAGTCACGCTCGATATAATGCCGATAGACACTGGGATCATTGACGTCGTCCGGTTGGTCTGTGGTGACTTTACCCATGACCATTGCCAGAAAATGCGCCAGGTTATGTGGCATGGCACGTTGTTGGTGACTGCCATCGAGTTTCCAGTTGAGAATTTCCTGCAATGCCGGTTCATTCAATCCCGTCACTTCATTTTCATCGGTCTGAACTTCATTGGGAGCCACATCGGTGATGGGCCCCTCAAAATTAAATGCCGTTGCCAAGGCCGCAGGTGTTCCATAGGCCGATTCTTTGGCTGTGGAAAACCCCCGCCACCCTGTAGTGATTCGTTTTGTTGCCATAAAATTATCCTCGAACTGCAAGAACCGGAGGTTCTTGCGTTAATTAATAATAAATTTTTAGAAAGAGGTGGTTAGCTCAATTTGTGCGGTGGTGGTAGAAATAAAATAATAGTATTCGCCTTTTTTAAGCTGCTCTTCGATCGTGCTGACATTTTGAACAAAGGCATCGATTCCCAGACTGTCTGCTGAACTTTTCTGTTTTTCGAGAACTCTTTCGATATTCTGAACCAAAGAATGCTGCGTGGTCATGCCGGCTTGGGCATCCCGCTGACGTGTTACAGTTACCACCTGTGCTGGAACGGTTTCGCGTATTTCGTTGGTGGTTTGAATTTCCTGCTGCTTGCCTTCAGAGTTGGGAACAATAGCAATGGCGGGAAGATCATCCGTAGCAAAAAACCGCGCGTCTTTTTCATCCTGAATTGAAAACCCGCGCTTATGTGTTTCTATTGTTTGAACGTTGTTCCCTATCCAGGTATCGTTTTGCAGGGTTGTTTTAATGGCGTTACCCAAAGCCGTATAATCGGTCACCCATTCTCTCCACGAATAAAGTTAATCTAAGGTGCAAATTGCTTTTTTAGTGCCTGTTCAAATTTATCTTTTGTATTCAGAGCAGCCTCTTCCACAGCATCCCCTAAAACACGAAAAGCCGGGGTACCCGGATGCTTCACTTCTTTTACCGGATGTGTAGCTCCCGGCCAGAACAATAGCTTGTTACCCTTTGGTCGAATGATATGCGGGGAACTTCCGAACTCGATTATACCTGCGATAGGAGAATCACTTTTAAGGCTACCGGTAAAAGATACACTGCCATTCTTGAATTCTGAATGAATGGACTGGAAATAAACACCGGTCCCTTTTCCCGGTTTTCTGGCAGGAGAACGAACGCGTTCTTTTGCACGTTGCTCTGCATCGATGGTAAGAAGACGACTTGTATCAAGTACAGCATCTTTCATTCCAACAGAAAGGTTCTTTAACCAGTTTTTAATTTTGTCAAACGATTCAAACCGAACGGTGATGGACATTATTGAATCCTGTTAAAGTTGAATTAATCGATAAGGTTCCCAGAGCATCATCACCAAGGGAGGAATCGGTATACGGTTCATCTCTAACAATCCCGGAGTCGATTCATCTGATTCGTATAGTTTGGATTTATTTGCAAACAGCAGTTTTATCCATTGCAACATGCCTTGCTTGATTCCTTCCGGAACATCGCTGGCTAAATATCCATAGCCTGCAATGAACTCTATTTCCACCGCACTGAATTTGCGTAGTCCGGTGGGCCAGGAACTATTCTCATTCAAGGCTATCCTTCCTGGCGAAGGGGCGGAATCGACAAAATAATCACTTGCGTCAAAAATAGAAGCGGCATTTTCGGTATCGTAAGACTTGATAAATGTAACCGCCTGCAGGGGCGGTCGGGGAATAACGATGACCCGTCCGTTCACATTATTAATCCGGAAAGGAAATTCATTCAACCAAAGCGTCCAGGTTTGCGTCAAAAAAGAGCGACCGGTCCATTCCTCAGCCCGTTGACGAATTGCGGTAATCATCGATGAAATTAAATTATCATCGGTGCTATCATCAATTCGTAACAGTTCCTTAGCTTCGGCTAGGGAAACCAGTTCCAGCGAAGGTGAATTTTTAATTTTTAAAGCCATTTCATTTAGCCGTTTTCTTTCGGGATTTGACTCTTTTATTTTCAGGAGCCTTGCCCAGGTTTTTAGATTCCGTTTTCTTGGCCCAGCGTTTGCGAAGAAAAACTTTTCCAAGTTCTTCTGGAACTTCAACAATATCTTCTGCACAATAGGTAAAAACCGAAATACCATCTGGGGACCCTTGTCGGGTTTTAAGCATTTTAATTTTCATAAAAACGTCCCGTTATTCCCTTTCCCGGCGAGCCGGACTCCCGGCAAACCGAAAAAGGAAAATTTTTAAAATCAATTAACAGGAGCATGATGCGGGATGCCACGAACAATCAATGCAGCGGCTTGAGCACCTGTCGTAGCCCCGGCAATTGTCAACATCGCCCTAAGATAACGCTTGCTACCCTTGTAGCCGACGCGCTGATTGGTGTCTGATACCAGATCCACCAAGGAGCCTTCCTGATCGTCTGCATTTACATCATTCCAATTAGAATTATCATCTGATTCCTGAATCTTGGGAGTATGGGTACCGTCTGTGACCGTACCCACACTAAATACTACGGCGGATCCGTTAAATTCTCGGATATCGATTCCCACACCATTTTCATCTGCTATATAGTCATCAGGGTCAATAGAGTTGACCGCATCAAAATTGTTTTTTATATCTTTCATTAGTTACTCCGAAAAATTTTAATAATTTTAAATCCACCCCTCACCTAGCCTCTCCCCATGAGAGGAGAGGAAAGTTAGAAACATCACTAGGCTGGGGTCGTGATATCCCTTCCAAAGCTTTCGTGCCCCAAAGGGGTATAGCAGCTTAAATATTTATTTAAGCTGCGGTCTTTTGAATTGCAAATGCTTCAAAGTTGGTGACATCGCCGCCGGTACGTTTTGTCGTATAAAACAAAACGAAAGGCTTGGAACTGAATGGATCGCGAAGGACACGCAGTCCCATTCGATCAACAATGGTGTAAGCCTGACTGAAATCACCGAATGCAACCGACAAGGAATTGGCTGCGACCTGAGGCATGTCTTCCATACGTTCAATAGCATGGCCTAACAAGGTTTGCGGTTCGCCTTCCTGAAAACCAGGTTGCCAGATATAAGAGCCACTGGAGTCTTTCAATTTGGAAACTTCTTCAATCGCACTGCGAGACATTAACCATTTTGCGTTAGGGATATATGGACTTTTCAAAGCATAGAACAAAGTGCGTAGACCATCCGCTGTCAATGAGCTGGCATTTCCGGTATTGATTTGTTGTACCTCGCCCGGATTTGTAGTGCCCGCCGTGTAGGTTAAAATTCCGCGTGGTTTTCCGGCACCATCACCATTAATGAATGACGCGTTTTCTATACGCGACATTTTGTCCGCGATCTTCATTGACAACCAGGTTTCGACATCGATGCGCGAATCATCTAGCAATGTCTGGGTTGCTTTTGGCATTGCATATAGTTCGTGGACTGGGATGCGGCGAACACCAATTTGTGGTGTGTTGGTTTCGCTCCGTGCCGCACGCTCACTGGTCCACCCGCTGTCAGCTTCATTTAAGTCTTCAGGAATTTCCAAGGCATCACTTGAGATGGTTTCCACCGTAGCAATATTCCGCATCGGGGACGTCTCGTAAACTTTTTGTACTGCACGTTCAGAAATTTCCGGAGTCATCCAATACCCCCCATCCGGATCACTATCAGAAGAAAGCAACTTCACCTCTTCCGCAGACAACAACCCTTCTCCCTTTCGCAAATAATGTACAACTGCCTGTTTTCTTTCTTGTGAATTTGAGCTGCAGTGGTTTTGTTCTGCCAATGCCATGCCTGGACGGTTCAGTTTCGTTTCAACTTTTTCAATACGTTCTTTCACCTCAGTGAGGTTTTGGATTTCTTTTGCAATACGATCTACTTGTTCTTCCAAAACCGGATCGGCATAGCCTTTCTTCTGAATTTCAGATAATCGTTGATCGTTTTTAGTTCTGTGTTCCAAAAATGCCTGGTTCAGCTCTTCAACCAGTTGTTTGATCTCTTCCATAATTCCATCTCCTTCAAAAAAAGACCCCCGCCAGCCCCCCATGAATGCCCCTATATAATAATAAGGAACGTTTTCATAATTTTTTGGGCTAAACAGGGGTTAAATTAGTTGTTTTATTGGATCAGATACCTTTTACAGTATTCAATAGTTGGCGCAGGGATTGCCGCACCATTTCTTTAGGGAAATCGGCTCTCTTTTTCATTGAGTGGGGGTTTCCCGGCTCGTTTTTTCTTGAAAGGAGTGATTTTAAATTGTGGATGGCAAGACGCGTCTGCCTATCATCCATCCCAACGACGTTTTTCAAAAATTGGCCTACCATTTCTTCTTTCGCTTTCACGCTGATGACCTCTGCCTGTCGGTTCATCGGAAAAGTGACCACGCTGTATTCCATGAGCTGGATCTCTTTCAGCCGTCGAATTTCAGGACGCTTGCGATCTGCCTCCTCTTTAATCACTCGAAAACCGATAGAAAGACCCGTTCGACCTCCAATATTCTGCGCCATTTTCATCAAACTATGGCGTTCACGTGCAGCATTAACATTGAGGTCGAGTAAACCACGAACAAACAAACCACGTTCGTCTTCATGCGCTTCTACATTCCAGCCAATTTGGCGGGTGGGATCGTGGTGGTCGAGAATAGGGAAACGACCCTTATTCTCCATCAATGTTTTTTTGTAGGCGCCTTTTTCCACCACGTCACCACCCAGATCGATAGACCCAAATGTGGAAGCATAACCACAAAACTCCCCAGCGTCATTGATAGCGTCCATTTTGAATGGAAACGATTTAATTTCTTTCATATATAATTCACCTTCATTAAATAGAAATATTTTGCGAATGGGGTAGCAACCTATCCCCACCTGGAACATCATCGAACCCGACCATGCGGCGTTTTTCATTCAAAGTTAAAAATTCACTTTGATTAACACGGTTCCACAATGCTTCCTGATCTTCAGACAAGGCTTCAATTCCATCTTTGTTGTAATCCAGCAAAAGGTTTTCACCAAACCGAGGTACCAACCAATTGTTTAACGCATCGCGAAAGCGATTCAGAAAAGGGCAAACCACCTCGGTGTACAATGCCTTGCGCGCCTCTTTTCGGTTTTGATAAGTCGCCGGGTTCAAACCAATCAACTCCGGCGGCACGTTAAATACCTGCGCTACTTGCAAGGCACTCATCTTCAAACCTTCAATCCAGTCCATATCCTTGGGCGAAATGCCCAGTTCTTTCCACTCCAGGTCCTGTTCCAGTAACAACGGCTCGCGTGCATTGTTGACTCCTTGAATCTGTCGGCGCATTTCTGTTTTCAAACGCTCAAATTGTTCATCGGTCAAGCGTTGTTTACTGGTCAATGCTCCCGAAGGCACTGCGGCGTTTTGTAAAAGGGAAGCATTCCATTTATCGCCACTGTTTAATTTATCAATTGCCAAAGCCGCTACCTGCACTGGCGACAAACCATACCAGTCGTCCAACGGATGGAAGAGTTTGAAGTGAAGAATGTGCTCCGATGAAAATTTAACTTTGCGTCCCGAAACGGTGTATTCATATCCACCCACAAAATGGATCGGATCAGGAAGCACACGAATCCGATCTGGTCTCAAGACATATAGCTCTTTGGGAATGCTGCCTTCTGGTCCGACACTTTCGATATAGGCATTTCCGGAAAGGTAAAGGAAACTCGCTGCAGATTCGATCCATTCAAATTTTCCCTGTAAAGGATTAGGCCGTTCGATCAAATCAAGCAAAGCATGTTGCAAAACTTCGCGCCGTTCGCCGTTCGGCAAACGGCGAAACAACAACCAGGGAACTCCGGCAACAGCAGAAGAAATTTCTTTAATGCAGGAAAATAAAACACTGTTCTGAGTAAATCCCTCCTTAGCCAAAGATTCATAATCGGCTTTTGGGGAAACCCCGAGTCCGCCGGGCAACCATAAAGTCATCGCACGGGAAACCGCGCTTTCTTTTTTACTGATATTTTTGAACCAGTCGATAAATTTCATATATTTTTCTTAATCTCAATATTAAAAGTCACCGATGCACAGAGATAAACACCGATAAAAAACACTTAATTAACAAGTCGTCATTGCTGTAATGGTTTTTTCACCGACTTTTATTTCACCCAATTGCTTTCCCACCTCCCAGGCGGTACCAAAGGTTCCTCACGAAATTTTTAAAAATATTTCAGGCTAAAACCGCGATGCTAGTGGGATTGGCATTGGAGGCACTGGTATAGTTTGTATTGGGAAATTTATGTTGCGGTCGTCCTTCCCGATCAATTAAAACAATCCAGTCTGCCGGCTGATAATAGGTTATCCAATAAAGCCCATTGGTCGGATCATAAGCTATGCTCTGCAAGGAAGTGGGCACAGGGTCCAGCTTATTCATAACCACGGAATTAATCGGGTTCATATCCGTGTCAAAAAAGAAAAGCGAATTTAGGACATTATCTGGAATAATAATGCGCTCCAACACAGGGTCAATACAAACATCCTGCGGACTGGATAAACCCAACGGCGCCAGATCAATAACCTGAATCACACTGCCATCTCTGTTCAAATGATAAAGGTTAAAGGAAGTAGCACCATCGGAAACCAACCATAAGGTATAATCCCATGGGTCCACACAAACCCCTTCTATATCCGAGGCAGCGGGATCAAACTCATTAATGCCAAAAGAACTGATAGGTGCGCCCGTATCAAAATCAATATTCCAGACACGAATATCTTCTGAGGTTCCACTGCTGCTGTTTGTGGTAGAAACCCACAGGGTTTTATCGGAAGGGTCAAGTGCCACCCCGTCCGGGGGTGGGTTGACTGGTGAAAAAGCGCTCACCGGGATGGGGCTGGCGATTTCGTTTCCCCGTTGATCCACCTTGAAAATTTTCCTCGCATCGCTGGAGATAATTAGAGACCCTGTTAATAAGGGAACAGGGGTTGCGGTTTGCGATAAACTTGCAAATTTCATAATTACTCGCCTGCCAGATAATCGCCAGCGGATGTGCCCGCCGAGTTGGTACCCACCCGCACCCAAAATCCTTTTACCTCATAACCCGCAGGACAGTTTTTAAAAATTACAATTTCACCTTCCACATTTTGAACTTCCAGGTCACCGGGAACACCACAAAAAATAACACGACTTACTTTTGATAATTTGTTTGTGGCATGGGGCGTCACCGATTCCCAATGGATGGGTGGGCTTTCGAGTCCCTGCTGGGAATATTTATCTTTCCAACGACTAGATGCTAATAATCCATCCTGTGCCATATTTTTATCCTTTCATAAATTTAAAACCCACCATAGGCTTCAAAAATTTAAAAAACGGTTGTAAAGAATTCCATATCTATAGAAGTTAAGAGGAGGTTTAAACTTGCTTCCGAAAATATGGAATCCTGAACAACCTGGAGATTTGCGGACCCATTAACCGCAATCCCTTAAATCCTAAGCAAATATTTTTAGTATGATTCAACATCAAAAATATTTCGAAATCGGTTTCGCTGTTCTATTTTTTTAACTAGTTTTTCAATAAACGGATCTTCTGGGTTTTCGCAAAATTCCGATGGGAATTTTAAAGACCCAACATTGTTAAAGGGGTATTTGCAATCTTTCCAGTTTGAATTTTTTTGTGCCCAAAACTGAGGTTTTTTGTACATAGTTTCCTCCCCTAATTATTTTAAAGATTTTAAATTATCCTACGAACGCGGGGTCCACATGAACCTGAGGCGATCAAATTGAATAGCATTTCCAGGGCATCGGGTCCGTCATCGTGACTGGCTTTGGGAAAATATTTTAATTGTTCCAATAACAACGTTTGATTTTTACGAAACCGAATAAGTCCATTTTTAATATGTGGTTGTAATTTTGATATCCGTAAAACCTTATCGTTGATAGGTCGTACGCCTTCTACAGGCGGATAAATTTTTCTTCGAGTTCCTTCCTTCAATACTTGATCTTTAAACAGCTGTTGAAATTGAACCTCTTCAATAACAATTCGTTCAAACCGGTATTGCTTGTGATAATCAAACAATACTTCCATAATAGAATCGGGATGACGCTTTTGAATATCTGCATGAATGATATCTATGATTCCATCTGGATTGACGCAACCCACTAAAATGGCTGAAGGATCTGCTTTATTTGAGGCAGAACCCATTGAAGGATCAACAGCACAGTAAAACTGACTATTTTTATTTATGAAGATCGGTTCAGGGTCAAAGCGAAACCATTCTTCCTGAAACAAACAATCATCAGGGTTTACGGGTTCATTTTGTTTTTCAGAATCAAAATATGCTGGGCCGTCAGAAACTCGCATGGTCATCAAATAATAATAAGGCTCTGCCTCTGGCCAAAGAACTTGTGTTCCCCTCAGCATTTCTTTTTGATGTTTTTTAAAAAACTTTTCTGCCTTTTCTTCTGAATCAAGACGTCTTGAAGTGAAAAGCGCCTCCCATTTTTCCCAAAGGTTGGAGGCAGACCATTTAATTACCGCTTTCCATTTTTTTCCTTGCCAGCCCGGCCGAGCCAATAGCCTGGATAGTAAAGAGTCGTAGTGAAGAATGGTTCCAATGACAATGTAGACGGTATAGCGACCGCCAATTTTCATTACGGCTTTAAAAAACCATTTCCTATCTTTTTCCCGTTGCTCCGGTGAATCAATATTTTCATCGTCTTCCAAGTCATCGCAAATAACCAGGTCGGGTCTTCGATTGCCATGACGAGCACCTCGTAAACGTTTTCTTTTCCCCCAGCAGCGAACAGCAATTCCATTTTTGGTAACTAATTTTGTTGCTTTCCATATTCGACCCGGTCCGCAGACTTCTGGAAAGTCCTCGAGCAAACGATCGTTTACTTCCAATTCTGCTTTGATTTGATCCAGAAATTCCTCTGCCTGGTCGGAGGTATCAGAAATAATGACGATAAATTTTTTTAGAGAAAAAGCAATGCACCAGAGTGGCACAATTAACGATGTTAGAGTGGATTTCGCATTTCCTCGTGGAGCAGCTAAAGCTTCTTTACCTCCCTTACCTGATGCTTCAGAAATTAAAATCTGTTCTTGGAAACGTAAAAACATTTCCTTATGCATGGAGGAACATTTTTCTGTTATGTGGTGGGGAAAATAATGTTTGGCAAAATATGTAAGATTGTTTAAGGCTTTTTCTTTTTGATTTTCTTTTTGTTCTGCGCTTCGTTTTCCAAAAGGTTTGAGACTTTCTTTAATTTTTTTCCCTGTTGTTCGTTTTGATTTATTTTTTCGAATTCCTGACAATTCCACCATTGCTGTATTACTTTTTCCTCAATTTCTTCAACATGATCACCAATATGATGCGCTGCTGAAATTTCATTATTTTCCGCTAAATAAATCGCAATTGTTTGCAAAGCCTCAGAAAGCAAACGTAAGGGCTCGATTTTTTCTTCCTGTATTTTTATTTTCAAAATATCGCCAATTTTTCCGGTATAAGCGCAGAAAACACGATGATTCTTTAAATCATCAGGCGATTTTTTTATAAGCTCCTGCACTATTTCTTTATTTATTTCCAGATCTTTGATTAATATTTGTAGGTCATTCAAGTTGGTTGATATAGTTTTAGGAAATTTTTTTTTCTCCAGCATTCAAAGCTCCCACAATCTGGTTTACTGATTTATTCAATTCATTCAGTTGTTTAAAAATCCTGGTTATAAGCCCTTCCGTTTTTCCAACGGCAATATAAAAAGCTTTTTTGTCAACATACTGCTCAAAAATATATTTTTGATCGTCTTGTCTTGTTCTTTCCAATTCACGAATGATGTTTTCCATGTCTTCCAGATTTTGTTTAAAGTCGTTCAGCCTTCTATTGTTTTCTCCTATCATCCAGCGAACAAACCATCCAACAGTTCCAAGAATCAATAAGGCAAGGAATGTTATCCACGGCGTCAATGTCCTAAATAGTTCCAGGGTCATAAAAAACTCATAAATATTTTTAAATAAATAAAAAATTCCTTTCTACCCAGCGTGAGGAAAATTGATTTTTTTTACCATTTCGTGGACCGCATCTTCTTGATTCTGTTTTATGCCAGTCCTTAATGCAGAAAGCCCCATCGCTTCCAATAAAAGTGTCATCGAATCGCTGGAGATAAATTCGTTGAAAGAGATGTTTCCTGTTATTAAATTTATTGATGACACTAGAAACATCAAAATCGAGACAATGTAAGTTTTTTTTCCTTTTAACCAGTTCATCAAGTTTCCTCGTATTAAGTGTTTTTAAGAAGGGCGGGCCGGAATTTAACCGGCCCATTTAGAGGCAGGATTCAAACCTTTGCGCAAAGTGTTGGAAGGGTTAATTGTAGTTTTGGCACTTTTTATTATTCAGTAAAAAAAGCGAATGTAATTTTTACCAAAAAGTAAAAGTTTCGCATTCCCTTACTATATGTAATTTAAGGGAACGTATAAATTTCCTAAACCGTTGGAAAATTAAGGTTTTTTTTCAATAAAAAGGAGGCATTGAAAAAATTGATTTTTGTCAATGAGAATGGAAAGAAAATATAAATAAATTTTTGCTTAAAAACTTTTGTTTATGCACGGGTTGAGTCGATTGTTTTTTTTTAAGAGTTTTTGATGTTGCTTTTATATCTCCTATTTTATATATTGACGCCTCATTCCCACCTATAAACGTTTTTTTTACTCCGATTAATTATGGAAGCCAAAGAAACTATTTGGAAAAAATGTCTGGAGAAAATTGAGGAGAGCCTTCTCCCTGATAGTTTTGCAACCTGGTTTTCACCTACATATCCTCGTAATTTAGATGACGGCTTAATAACCATTGCGGTTCCAAATCAGTTCTATAGAAAATGCTTAATCGAAAACTATCGGGAATTAATAGAAAACACCCTTAAAAGTGTTTCTGAGGAACCTCTTCTCGTTGACTTTTGTATTGAATCCGAAAAAGTCGCCCAAACAGTACAACAAAAACAAGGGTCTGTTGTGGTGGAAGAGCCGGAGCCCGCTAAATCGGTTGTAGAGCCTGAGCCTTGTACCAAGACCTTAAGCCCAAAGTACAATTTTTCTAATTTTATTGTCGGTTCCAGCAATCAATTTGCTCATGCAGCGGCTTTGGCCGTTGCCAATAATCCCGCTCTGGCATATAACCCTCTATTTATTTATGGGGCAGTGGGCTTAGGAAAAACACACCTTTTACACGCGATAGGTAACAAGATTTGTAAAGATAACCCCGGATCAAGAGTCCGTTATATTTCTGCCGAGAGCTTTACGGTCGATCTTATTGAATCCATTAAAAAAGATAAAATGCCTTATTTTAGGGAACGTTATAGGCCTCTAGATATTTTATTGGTGGATGATATCCAGTTTATTGCGGGAAAAGAAAGAACCCAAGAAGAGTTCTTTTACACATTCAACGCTCTTTATGAATCACATAAACAAGTTGTTATTTCAAGTGACAGATATCCAAAAGATATTCACAATATGGAAGAAAGACTGCGGTCTAGGTTTGAATCAGGATTAATCGCCGATATCAACACCCCTGATTTAGAAACCAAGGTCGCCATCTTATATAAAAAGGCGGAGCTTCACAAAAAGCATATTCCGCAAGATGTTGCAATATTTATCGCAAGTAATATCAAATCAAATATCCGTGAGCTGGAAGGATTTTTGCTAAGAATAATAGCCTACTCCTCTTTTACTCATCGAGAACTGGATTTAGAACTAACCAAAGAGGTTTTAAAAGATTTTACATTTGATAAAACAAGGAACTTTACCATCCAAAATATTCTTAAAACAGTGGCTGCGTTTTACGATGTTAAGGTGTCCGATATTAAGTCAAAAAGACGAACCCGAGAGATTTCAACAACCCGTCAAATAGCCATGTATTTATGTCGTGAACACACAAAATCATCACTGCCAGAAATAGGAAGACAGTTCGGCGGTAAGGATCACACAACCGTCATTTTCTCTCATAAAAAAATAACAAACAGTATCAAAGAAAACAATGACTTAAGAATCTCTATCCGGGAAATATTAGACCTTATAGAAAATGGAAAACCTGTATAAAACATGTCAAAAACGGGTTATAAAAACAGCCAAAATAAGGTATAATTCAGGCAGTAAAAGTTTTCCCCACCTTTGCTAAAAATGCAGCATTTTTAATAACAACTTCTTCTTTAAAATCTACCTTTTAAGTTGGGAACTTAGACCGTTTTTCCACATACTTTCAGGCCCTACTACTACTACTTTTTAGTAACTAGGGTTTTTATTTTTATTAGTTAAAGTATTAACCAGGTAATTATGGAATCATCAGAAAAAAAAGCATACGACTCCTCAAACATTAAAATTCTTGAAGGCTTGGAGGCTGTTAGAAAAAGACCTGCAATGTATATAGGTGGAACAGGTATTGATGGTTTGCATCATTTGATATTTGAGTTGGTTGATAACAGCGTGGATGAAGCTATTTCAGGACATTGTAAAGAAGTAGAAGTCATCCTCCATATTGATGGAACAGTAACCGTATCGGATGATGGTAGAGGCATACCTGTTGGTATGCATACAGACAGGAATGTGTCCGCAGCTGAAGTCGTAATGACAGTTCTTCACGCAGGAGGAAAATTTGATAAAGACACTTATAAGGTATCGGCCGGTTTACATGGGGTAGGCGTTTCTGTGGTAAATGCTCTGTCAGAAACGTTGCAGCTGGAAATAAAAAGGGAAGGAAAAACGCACTCTCAAAAGTATTTAAGGGGAAAACCAGTTTCACCTCTTGAAATAATAGGTGAAACAACATCATCAGGAACCCGAATTAGGTTTAAAGCAGATTCGGAAATTTTTGAAGATTTAAATTTTAGGTTTGAAATATTATCTAATCGATTGAGAGAATTAGCCTTTCTTAATAAAGGATTAAAAATACATATTCATGATGAACGGGATGGAAAAGACAATAAATTCTATTTCGAAGGGGGTATTGTTTCTTTTATTGAACATTTGGGGAAAAATAAAAAGGTTTTGCATCCAGAGCCTATTTATATCGAAAGGGATAAGGACGATTGTGATCTTCAAGTAGCAATCCAATATAACGACAGTTATGCAGAAGAAATGTTTACTTTCGTAAACAATGTGAACACCCGAGACGGTGGGACCCACCTAAGTGGGTTTAGATCCGCTCTAACAAGGACTATAAATAGTTATGCAACCCAAAATAACATGCTTAAAAACACCGGAGTCAGTTTGACCGGTGATGATGTGAGAGAAGGGTTAATTCTTGTATTAAGCATAAAAATTCCTGAACCTCAGTTTGAGGGCCAAACCAAAGGAAAACTTGGTAATACAGATGTTAAGGGAATAGTTGAGCAAATAGTAAATGAAAAATTAGGCCAATTTTTTGAAGAACAACCCGTAGTCGCTAAAAAAATAGTCTCCAAGGTAATAAGTGCTGCCCAAGCAAGAGAAGCGGCAAAAAAAGCTAAGGACCTGGTAAGAAGAAAAAGTGCATTGGAAGTAAGCTCCTTGCCGGGTAAACTAGCCGATTGTTCAGAAAAAGATCCCGCTCTTTCCGAACTATATATTGTCGAGGGTGATTCCGCAGGAGGGTCCGCAAAACAAGGCCGAAACCGAAAAAACCAAGCAATTCTGCCCATGCGGGGAAAAATTTTGAATGTAGAAAAAGCAAGAGCAGAAAAAATGATCGGCAACCAAGAGATAAGAACCCTCATTACTGCTCTGGGAACAGGAATAGGAAGCGATTTTAAACTAGAAAAGCTTCGCTACCACAAAGTAATTATTATGACTGACGCGGATGTTGATGGAGCCCACATCAGAACTCTACTTTTAACGTTCTTTTTTCGTCAAATGCCACAGATAATTGAAAATGGTTATTTATATATCGCGCAACCACCACTTTATAAAATTAAAAAAGGCAAAAAAGAAAACTACTTAAAGGATGAAAAACTATTATTCCAATTTTTAATGGACCAAGGAACGGAAAAACTGGAGATATCTACGAGCAAAAGCAATGACAAAATTTCCGGTTCCGATCTAAAATTTTTAATCGACAATTTGTTCAAATTTGAAGAATGTTTTAATCGTGTTGTTAAAAACAACATACCAAAAGCTTTTTTAAATGTGTTGATTAACTTAAATATCGAGAAAAGTGATTTCGAAAAACTGGAGCATGTTCTCGCAGCGGCTATTCAAATTCTTGATGGGTTAATTGATGAAGAAAACAAAAATAAAAGTGACTATAAAAAAGAATATTTAAACATTCCAATTAAACTCAAAAATAGCATTAACCTTGATGGTGACAAAAAAAACAGATTAAAAGAGTTTCTAATAGAAATTGATGAACAAGAAAAAGATTTTTCTACCGTAAAAACGACACACCAATTCGACAGGGTGGATTTGAATAAAGAAATTAAAGATGTAGCCTTATCGATAGGTTTCGATCAGGAGAGCAAAACCTACAATGTTATGTTTTTTGGTTCTAACAATGGTCGCGATTTTGAAATTAAATTAAATCCAGAGTTTATGGAATCGGTAATCATTCAAAATATTATGGAAATCTATAAACCCATTAAGGCCAAAGATCATCCTCCCTTTATTTTACATAACAACGGAGAAAGTACCTCGGTTGAATCTAAGCATGGTCTGCTGGCGGCGGTTTTGGAAATGGCTAAAAAAGGTATGTATATCCAACGATATAAAGGTTTGGGTGAAATGAACCCAGAACAATTGTGGGAAACGACAATGGACCCGGAAGTAAGAGTCCTGTTGCAGGTCCGCGCTGATGACCTGGTGGCTTCAGAAGATTTATTTACTACCTTGATGGGGGAGGATGTAGAGCCGCGCCGCGAATTTATTCAGAAAAACGCGTTACAGGCAAGAAACCTGGATGTTTAATAATTAGATTTTAATTACTCCTGCTCTAATAATTTTTCATAATATTTTCATAGAAAGGCAAATGGATGCCCGAAACGATTGACCCTATAAACATTGACGATGAAATGAAAAGCGCATACCTCGATTACGCTATGAGCGTAATCATTGGTCGTGCTCTTCCAGATATCAGAGATGGTTTAAAGCCGGTTCATCGCCGTGTTTTGTTTGCCATGCATGAAACAGGTAACGTTTTTAATAAACCTTACAAAAAATCTGCCCGTATTGTTGGTGATGTAATAGGTAAATACCATCCCCATGGTGACCAAGCGGTGTATGACACCATTGTCCGTTTGGCACAAGAGTTTTCGCAAAGGAATCCGTTGGTAGACGGTCAGGGAAATTTTGGCTCAATTGATGGCGACTCGGCTGCTGCAATGCGTTACACAGAAATACGTATGCAGGAAATTACGGGCGAATTATTACGCGATCTGGAAAAGGAAACGGTTCAGTTTGTACCAAATTACGATGAATCAACCAAAGAGCCCTCGGTTCTTCCAGCCAGCTTCCCCCAGCTTTTAGTAAATGGGTCATCGGGAATTGCTGTGGGAATGGCAACTAATATTCCACCGCATAATTTGGCGGAGATAGTGGATGCGGCCATTCATATTATTGAAGAACCCGAATGCTCAATCGATGATTTATTGCAATTTGTAAAAGGTCCAGATTTTCCCACACGCGGAATCATTCAGGGAAGAAACGGAATTATTTCTGCTTATAAAACGGGGCGCGGAATTATACGCGTAAGAGGCCGCGCAGAAATTGAAACGATGGAAAAGGGAGACCGGGAAAGAATTGTGATCAATGAAATCCCCTTCCAGGTTAACAAAGCTCGATTGGTTGAAAAAATAGCAGAATTGGTGAGAGATAAAAAACTAGAAGGAATTTCGGATTTAAGAGATGAATCAGACCGCGAAGGAGTTCGCGTTGTTGTTGAGCTAAAAAAGGGCACGATGGGACAGGTGGTGTTGAATACTTTGTATAAAAACACCCAGCTTCAAGATACCTTTGGGGTAATTCTCCTGGCTCTGGTTAATCAACAACCAAAAGTGTTAAACCTGAAAGAATATTTGCGCTACTTTGTTTTGTTCCGAAAAGAAGTAGTTACACTTCGAACCGAATACGATCTTAAAAAAGCTAGAGAAAAGGAACATATTCTTGAAGGATTGAAAATTGCGCTGGATAATCTTGATGCTGTTGTAAAACTTATCCGTGATGCCGAAGACCCGGTCTCAGCGCGGGAAGGCCTCATATCAACCTTTGCATTATCAGAGATTCAGGCAAAAGCAATTCTGGAAATGAGATTGCAGCGCTTGACGGGTTTGGAGCGGCAAAAAATAGTTGATGAGTTAGATGGCATTCGCAAAAAAATTGAAGAATACCTTTATATTCTGGCGAATGAAGAAGTTAAATTAAAAATAATAAAAGAAGAATTAATTGAAATTAAAAATAAATATAGTGATGAACGAAGAACAGAAATTGCGGAAACAGATGAGGGAGATCTTGTTTTAGAAGACTTGATCGCTGATGAAGATACCGTGGTGGTTTATACCCGCAGTGGATATATCAAGAGGCATTCCGTTGATAATTACAGAGCTCAACGGCGTGGTGGCAAGGGGATTCGTGGAATGGATCTTAAAGAAGAAGATGTTGTTGAAAAACTTTTCATTGCTACTACTCACAGCCATCTTCTCGTGTTTACTAGTATAGGTAAGGTTCATTGGCTTCGGGTTTTTTCAATTCCGGAAGTAAGTCGGACGGCTAAAGGAAAGTCCATTGCCAACCTTTTGAACTTGCGACCTGGAGAATCGATTGCAAGTATTTTATCCGTTCGAGAATTTGAAGAAGATAAATTTGTAATGGTTGCAACAGAACGTGGAATCGTGAAAAAAACCTCATTAATGTCCTACAGCAAACCGAGACAGGGGGGGGTAATAGGGTTGACCATTGATGACGGAGATCGGTTGATAGGCGCCGAACTGTGCGATGGGGAAAGCGATATTCTGTTGGCGACTGAAAAAGGGTTTTCAATTCGTTTTTCTGAAAAAGAAGCGCGCCCAATTGGTAGAACTGGAAGGGGTGTGAGAGGAATTCGATTGAAAGCAGATGACCGTGTGGTTGGAGCTGAAATTGTCCACCCAGGAAATATGCTTCTCACGGTAACCTCAAATGGATACGGAAAAAGAACTCAATTGGAAGAGTACCCTGTGCAGGGAAGGGGTGGGCTGGGAGTTATGACCATTCGCTGTAATGAAAAAATTGGTGGGGTTGTGGGTATTCAGCAGGTAACCGAAAGTGATCAGCTTTTGGTAATCACTTCCGATGGAAATATTGTTCGAATGAAGGTCAATGAAATTTCTGTGATTGGCCGGAACACCCAGGGAGTTAGACTGGTTGGAACGGGTGAGTCGAATCAGGTTGTGAGCGTTGAAAAATTGGTAGAGTAAAATAAACGGAAGTGTTGCTTTATATAATATGTATAAAAAAGTTTTTCCCGCCCAAATAGTATCTCTTTTTTTCTCTACGCTGTTTATTCTTGTTTCCTGCGGCGAACAAAACGACCCATTAATTTTTAAAGCCAATGAAGAATGGATTCAAGGGCATAACCACAGTGCTCTTGAACTATTGAATGAGGTTTTAAAGGAAAATCCTTCCGGGCCGAAAGCCGAAGAGGCTCTTTTCAGAATGGGAGAAATCCATCATTTCAGTTTGAATAACAGCACACGAGCTCTGGTGTACTTTCAGGAAGTTCGACAAATGAATTCACAGGGGCCTTTTGGTTATAAAGCGCAAAAATATATCGCGGAAATAGCGGAATTTGGATTAAAAGATTACGATCAGGCCATCATTGAATATCAAAACCTCATTAATTTTTACAAAAAAGACCTTTCCAATGGAGATCATCAATATCGAATTGCCTCTATATATTATAAAAAACAAAATTATGAGCAGGCCTTGGTGGAACTGCAAATCCTTTTGGAAAATTATCCTAAGAGCCCTTGGGCTGAGGAAACAGAATTTAAGATCATAGAAATCCTTTATGCGCTCAATCGTTGCCCTGAAGCAAGAGAGCAATACCGGCATTTCAATTTGGAATACTCCAACAGTCGTTTTAAATCAGAAATGGATTTTGTAGTGGCATCTTGCCTGGAAGAAGAAGGTCATCTTCAAGATGCTTACAACCGATTTAAGGCTTTAGAGGGGCAATATACTTATCCCTCCATTTTGAAAATGAAGTTGGTAGGAATAGAAAAAAGGATTGAAAAGAAAAGATAATGCTAGATATAAAATTTATCCGCGAAAACCTGGAGACTGTAAAATCAGGACTTGATCGTCGTAACGGAAACAATCACGATTTGGATGCTTTGTTGCAACAAGAGGATGAAAGGCGACAAGGGCTTCAGGAATCTGAACAACTTAAAAATAAAAAAAAGAAACTTTCTGCAGAAGTTGGAAAACTGAAACAGCAAGGAGAAGATGCCTCCAAACAGATGGATGAAGTGAAAAACCTGAATGTGTTTATAAAAGAATTGGATGAAAAAGTTGAAGCATTGGAAAGCATCGTCCATGAAAAACTTTTGGGCATTCCCAATTTGCCTGATGAAAATATTCCTGATGGTAAAGATGAAGCCAGCAACAGGTTTATCAGGGAGTGGGGAAGCAAGCCCAGCTTGACAACCACACCTCTCAATCATGTTGAACTAGGTGAAAAGCTTGGTTTGATTGATATGAAGCGAGCTGCAAAAATATCTGGCGCAAGGTTTGCGGTCTATAGAGGAGCGGGAGCAACTTTATTACGGGGCTTGATAAACTTTATGGTGGATGTGCAGACTCAGGAAAATGGATATGAAGAACTCTATCCTCCTTTTCTGGTCAATAAAGAAAGTATGTTGGGTACGGGTCAACTACCGAAGTTTGAAAACGATCAGTTTGCTATGCGAGACGATCCTCTTTATTTGATCCCCACTGCAGAGGTTCCAGTTACAAATTTTCATAGGGAGGAAATTCTTGAAGAAGAATCTCTGCCCATTTGTTATACGGCTTATACACCCTGTTTCAGACGAGAGGCGGGTTCTTATGGAAAAGATACTCATGGATTGATTCGGCAACATCAATTTGACAAAGTAGAATTGGTAAAGTTTTCCAGGGCTGATAAATCGGAACAGGAGCTGGAAAAACTTGTACAAGATGCGGAATCGATTTTAAAAAAATTGAATTTGCATTATAGAGTTATGGAATTATGTGCCGGTGATATAGGTGTTTCGGCTTCTAAAACCTATGATCTGGAAGTTTGGTTACCTAGTCAGAATACATACCGAGAGATCTCTTCATGCAGTAACTTTAGAGATTACCAGGCACGTCGCGCAAAAATACGGTGCAAAAAGCGGACTGGAGGAAAACCGGAATTTGTTCATACTTTGAATGGATCGGGTCTCGCAGCAGGTCGATTGTTTGTGGCAATATTAGAAAATTATCAGAATGCCGATGGAACCGTTACCGTTCCGGAAGCGATACGACCCTATTTAAAGGGGCGCGAGGTTTTATCGTTATAAATCAGGGGTTAGCCTTGATTTTAAAAGCTTAATAGGGAAAAACAGGCCTCTTGACTTTTGACCTCAAGTAGATAAATATAAGCCCAGTCCAAAATATTCAGGAGGGATGGCCGAGTGGTTTAAGGCGGCGGTCTTGAAAACCGTTGAACGAAAGTTCCGTGGGTTCGAATCCTACTCCCTCCGCCACTGCTCGCCGCAGTGGCATTGTGCAAAGATTTTTTACTTGAGATAATGAATTTTCGGAGGAAAAAGTTATTGCAGGTTGCTACCCTCGTTAGAGGGCAGCCCGCCGCAGAGTAAATATTAAGGGACTTGCTAAATTGTGATATGGAGAGGTGGCCGAGCTGGCTTAAGGCGCACGCCTGCTAAGTGTGTGTAGGCTTAACCCCTACCGAGGGTTCGAATCCCTCCCTCTCCGCCACCACTCACCGTGGAGCAATTAGCCATTCTCTTGAGGGATGGAATAAGGCTCATTTGAGCTTAAAATAATGTTTGCTAATAAGGGAAACCATTTTGAAGGTATTGAATATTATAAAAACTTTATTCGTATTAGCGGTTGGGTTGTTGATAGGTTGTTCTGGAAGTGGTGATAGCGATACACCGCCGCCACAGGCTAAAAGGATCAGCGAAGTTAATGTTCCTCAATTTGAAGGATCTCGATCCAAACCCATTCAAGCAGCGGCAGAAAAACAACCTGGAACCAATCCGGATGAAGTTCACCCAGGGGTAAAAGAGGGAGTTAAAGTTAATCGGGGAATTGTTGTTCCCAACGAAGTGGAAGGCCAGTGGAAAGCTATAAAAATAATGGTCCGTAATAAAATTGATGAATCAAGAAGCACAATGAAAACGGCTTCTTTAGGAGGTAGTTTTGATTTGGAAGGATCTGCTATTAAGGTTACAGTCGGTCCCTTTTTGCCGAATTTTGTTATGACACAAACAAACTACTCCTCAAAGGGAAATGAATTGACAAATCCAGCGGTTCGATTGGTAGTAGAAGAGAATGGAAAAACCTTGTATGAAGGGTGGGCTTTCGCTAAATACCCGACCATGTATGCGTTCGAGCACGATGAATTTGCATTTCAGTTAATGGATTATATCCCTGCCGATGTTTCCTGATATAATACTTTACAAAAAATTAAGCGCCCATGGCTCAGCTGGATAGAGCGACGGTTTGCGGTACCGTAGGTCGCAGGTTCGAGTCCTGCTGGGCGCACTCTTTTTTCTTTATTACAACCGATAAAACTGTCGTAATTAATTAAATTTATTGGGGTTAGGGTTTTCAAAAAGAGTCATGATTTTGAGTTTTTGGCTTTATCAAATTCCAAAAAATGACTCTTTTTTGAATAAAATTTCTCATGCTGTTATCTTCAATATAAGGAAAACTCAAAGAGGAAAAGACCATGGGTATAGTAAAGGATTTCATGTCCACACCTGTCTTAAGTGTTGATGTCAATGCTACGGTAGAAGATGCAGCGAAAGAAATGCTGGAAAAAGGTGTGAGTTGCCTTTTGGTCAATGAAGGTGAAGAACCCGTTGGACTCCTCACTGCATCCGACCTGGTAAAAAAAGTTATGGCAAAGGGGCTGGATCCAAAAACCACAAAAACCGAATCTATAATGTCGAAACCTATTATCTCTTTGAATCATTACCTGACCCGGAGTGATGCTAATGTATTGATGCAAAGGAACAAAATAAAGCATCTTGCCGTGACAGATAAAAAAAGTGTTATAGGGATATTGACTCCCAAGGATATGATAGCGTAATAAAATTTCTTGCGGGAAGCGGCGATTATATAAAGATTGAATCTTCGGTCAGATAAATCTAAAATACCCGCGATTGGGTCGGGAAAAACGTCTTGAGTCCCATATAAATGACGTTGTCTCGGCCTTTTTTCATTAAAATATGAGAACACCTGAGGGAGAGGTGGCCGAGCGGTTTAAGGCGCACGCTTGGAAAGCGTGTGTAGGTTTACCCCTACCGAGGGTTCGAATCCCTCCCTCTCCGCCACCCTCTACGAGGGAGGAAATAGAGGAAAAAAATTTTGGCAGTTTTGTTGGGCCTCACGCAACATGGCTTTGTGAAACCCGTCAGGTCCGGAAGGAAGCAGCGGTAACGAAATCCCATGTGTGCTGTGAGATCCCCAGCAACTCTGCCTTTAACTCCCCTTCGTTTTTAATTAAGGTTCACACTTATGGACTTCCAGGTTTCCGCCCGCAAATGGCGTCCTCAAAAATTCAGTGAACTGATTGGACAAGAGCATATTGTCCGCACCCTATCCAACGCAATAGAGCTTGAGCGTGTTTCGCACGCTTTTTTATTTTCCGGTACTCGCGGCGTAGGTAAAACGACAACCGCACGAATTCTTGCCCGTGTCCTCAATTGTGAAAAGGGTCCTACCATCGACCCCTGTGGTCTTTGTACCTTCTGCACTGAAATAACAGAAGGAAATTGCATTGATGTGCAGGAGATAGATGGAGCTTCCAACAATGGGGTTCAGGAAGTTCGTGACCTCATCGATAATGTGCAATACGCCACTTCGTCAGCCCGATACAAGGTTTACATCATTGATGAAGTTCATATGCTTTCTAAAAGTGCTTTCAATGCATTATTGAAAACACTTGAAGAACCTCCGCCACGGGTAATTTTTATATTTGCTACAACCGAGCTAATAAAAATTCCCGAAACCATACTTTCACGCTGCCAATGTTTTGAATTCAAACCCTTGTCGCAATCGCAAATCACCCAGCAGTTGGAATTAATTTGTGATCAGGAAAAAATTGATATCGAAAAAAGAGGACTGGAAGATATTTCAAAAATAGGTGCTGGAAGCATGCGCGATGCGCAGAGTCTGCTCGATCAGGTCATTGCCTACAGCGGCCGAAAAGTAGATGCCGCTTCGGTTGAAGCGGTGCTGGGCATTGTCGGTGGAAACACTCTTGAAACCTTTGTTGACCGATTGATTGATCGACAACCAGCGGCTTTGGTTACATTGATACAGGAAATTGTAAACCAGGGTAAAGATCTCGGTTTGTTCTGCCGCAGCCTTATGGAATATTTAAGAAACCTTTTGATAGTGAAAGTTTCTAAGCAGCCAGAAACTTTGCTCAACACCCATACCTGTAGCTTGGAGACCTTAAAAAATCAGGCTGAGAAATTTCATGCCGATGAATTGCAGGTGATGTTTTCGGTTCTATCAAAAGCCGAAATGGAAATGAAAAGAAGTTCCCTGTCGCAAATGGTTTTTGAAATGGCTTTATTGCGATTGATAGAAACACGGCCCTTTAAAAAAATCGATGAACTCCTGGAAAAAATCAACCAGGCTGAAAACAGCAATGTTGACCCCGTTCAAAACTTTTCAAGGGAATCACCTTCTAAAGAAAGTGTTCCTGTTTCAGCACCAGTCAATCAAAATGCTCCGGTTTCATGGGAACAAATCAAGCAACAGGTTGCGCGCACAAAACCCTTCTTCGAGCATTACCTTGAGAAATGTCAGGTGCCGGTTTTTAGTGAGAAAGAAATTCAACTGGCATTTTCTGATACCTTTACTTTTGATTTGGTAGAGACACCCGAAAATATTCAGTTCCTGAAAGAAACCGTAAAAAAGGTTTGTGGTCATGATGTGGATATTAAACTGATCCTCAATACGTCTGTCCAGGAACCTTCTGATCAAACTGTGGTTGAGGAAAAAAAAAAGTCCATAGACCCTGAAACTGGAAAACAGAAGTCTGAATCGGAAATAATTCAAGACGCTCTGGACATTTTCGGCGGCATTGTGGTCAAATGATGGTTATTACGAATAAAAGGAAAGTGCCCTTGGGCATCGAAAAAAATTATGTTTGACAAAGGTTGGACGGGACTATTCAAACAAGCATCGGAAATGCAATCCAAACTTGCAGAAATGCAGGAAGGTCTGGCTGAAAAGACCGTTGAGGTAAGCACGGGTGGCGGTATGGTAAAAGTGGTTGCGAATGGACTCAATGAAATTATATCGATTAAAATTGATGACGAACTGATCAATATGAACGATCGAGAAGTTCTCGAAGATTTGATTACCGGTGCCATTAACGAAGCCAGCAAAAAAGTTAAAGAACTAGCACAAGGTGAAATGACAAAAATGACCGGCGGAATAAAAATTCCCGGCCTCTTCCCTCCCACCTAGCAGGGCAAGCCCTACGGCTGATAGGTCAAAAAGTTTTCTTGCATTCAATTCCTCTCAAGCCTCTGGAAATATTTTTTAATGGATTTAAGAACACAATGAAAACTAAAAATAAAGGCATGAATGCCTTTGCTAACCCTACGAGTACCGACCCATCCCCTGTAGCGGGTACGCTACCGTGAAGAGGCCACCGGCTGTAACAGAGCTTATTGATGAGTTGAAAAGGCTTCCCGGCATTGGTCAAAAGACCGCTGAACGACTGTCGTTTTTTCTAATGCGCAGCAAAGCCGATCAAGCGTCTAAACTTGCAAATGCAATTCAGAATTTAAAAGATAAAATTATCCTTTGTTCCGTTTGTCATGGAATCACCGAAGCCGATCCTTGCGGAATATGTTCTGATACTTCCAGAGACCAAAAACAGATTTGTGTCGTAGAAGAGCCTCATGACGTTTACGTTATGGAAAACATGGGCTATTTCAAAGGCGTATACCATGTACTGATGGGGGTCATCTCACCCCTGGATGGAATTGGTCCTGACGATTTAAATATTGAAGCTTTAAAAGAGAAAGTAGGTAGTAAAGAAATCCGAGAAGTAATTCTTGCTACCAATCCGGATATGGAGGGCGAATCCACCGCAGTCTATGTTTCGAAAGTGCTCAAGCCGCTGAATGTAAAAGTAACTCGAATCGCTAGAGGCTTGCCTGTAGGGTCTGATATCGAATACGCCGACTCCGTCACCCTTCTGAAGTCTTTGGAAGGGCGCATGGAAATGGGCTAGCCACTCGGCGTGTGTTATTTCGTTTCCACAGCCTTCATGCCCCGTAGGGGTAGGGCCTATAGGTCGGAACTCGCAAGGCTTAAAATATTCGCTGTGCCTTTTACCATAGGTTTGCTAATTTTTCCTCCCACGTAGTGGGAAGAAAAAGTTTTAATTCCACTTGACAATATGGTAAAACTGGACTACTTTTCAACGCTTTAAGATCAAAATCGACTCCATTCCGGTGTGGCGCAATGGTAGCGCAATCGGCTGTTAACCGATGTGTTAGAGGTTCGAATCCTCTCACCGGAGCCATTTATAAACCGTCTACAATGACGGCATGTTAATGACTGACCCTGCCGAATCCCGGCAGGGTTTTGTTTTTTGGGAAACAGGTTGCATTGCTAAAAATGATTGGTTATCCTTTCCCGAGCAGGATAAATACCTTTTTCAACAATAAGATACGTCATGATAAACCGTCCTAGAAGAAACCGACTGACCCCAGGAATTCGCAGTTTGGTTCGGGAGACCGGAATTCAACCTCAGAACCTGGTCTGGCCGACTTTCGTTCAAGAAGGCAAGAATCAGAGAACTCCTATTGTTTCCATGCCCGGGGTATCTCGACTATCCATAGATCAATTAGTCGCTGATTCAAAAAAGGCTTTTGAACTGGGGGTTCCAGCGGTTGCACTTTTTCCTGCAATTGATGATTCCCTGAAAAACTCTGAAGGGAAAGAAAGTTTGAATCCAGATGGGTTATTGCAACGGGCGGTTAAAGAATTAAAACAACAGATTCCTGAATTGGTCGTTATTACCGATGTTGCACTGGATCCCTATTCGAGCGATGGCCATGACGGTCTTGTACAGGATGGGCAGATCCTCAATGATGAAACACTGCCGCTTCTTGCCGGTATGGCTGTGGCTCAAGCAAATGCGGGTGCCGATGTTGTAGCTCCTTCCGATATGATGGATGGTCGTGTCAAAGCTATTCGATGGGCTCTTGATGAGGCTGGGTTCCAAAACGTTTTAATTTGTAGTTATTGCGCGAAATACGCATCAGCATTTTATGGGCCCTTTCGCGATGCATTGGAATCGGCACCGAAAGAAGGTGATAAAAAAACATATCAGATGGACCCTGCCAATGTCCGCGAAGCCATTCGTGAAATTCATTCGGATGAAGGAGAAGGTGCAGACTGGCTGCTGATCAAGCCTGGCCTGCCTTATCTGGATGTGATACGTTTGACGCGCGAACATTCTGAATTGCCCATTGCCGCTTACCATGTGAGTGGTGAATACGCGATGTTGAAAGCTGCATCGGAAAAAGGCTGGCTGGATTATGAAAGCTGCCTGATGGAATCTCTTTTAAGTATGAGACGCGCCGGAGCCGACATGATCTTTACCTATGGAGCTATTGATGCTGCTTCACTCTTAGCGGCGAACCGCCGCAGGTAGTGGGTGGAATTGTTTTCCGCTATCGATTCTGATTAAGCTTCCGGAATTTGATTGTCTGCATTCCTCTCAATAATAGTGCTATTGTCAATCTGTTATTTTTTCCCCTAAGAGGTTTTTCCCACCGTGTCTAAAACCGAATACTGGGTTCATGACTTAGACCCTTTCCTTTTTCAATTCACAGAAAATTTTGGCATCCGTTATTACGGGCTCGCTTATGCGTTGGGATTTCTCGCCGCTATCTGGCTCTTGCATATTTTTTGCAAACAGGGCAAAGCCGCTCTCACACCGGAGGAACAGTCTTTAACGATTACTGCAATCATGGTGGGTGTGCTTTTGGGCGGGCGATTGGGTTATATGTTTTTCTACGCTTTTCAGGATGTGATCCACCGACCGTGGAGCATTTTGCAAGTCTGGAAAGGTGGTATGGCAAGCCACGGTGGGTTCATCGGTGTGATACTTGCCTGCTGGTGGGTGTCGAGAAAAATAAAAATTAATTTTTTACAACTCGGCGATATTTTATGCCCCTTGGTTCCCCCTGGAATTTTGTTGGGCCGCATTGCTAATTTCATCAACGGGGAGTTATGGGGAAAAGTTTCCAACGTTTCCTGGGCCGTTATCTTTCCGCAAAGTGCGCCACTGGGAACGCCCCTTGAATTGATTTTGCCCAGACACCCATCGCAACTTTATGCAGCAGCTTTGGAAGGATTGTTGTTGCTTATTTTTAGTCAATGGAGATTCTGGCGAACCGAAGTTTTGGCGACACCGGGTAGACTGACAGGAGAGTTTCTGGTTTTCTATTCGGTGGTAAGGATTTTCGGGGAGCAGTTTCGTGAGCCCGACGCCCCCCTCATTTTGGACCTCAGCCGTGGCAGTTTTTATAGTATTTTCTTGTTGATTGCTGGTGTGTTTCTCATCCTCCGCTCGCGAAAATCAGCTTAAATTTTCCCCGTTTAATCCCACCTCATTACCACCCGTTATAAATAAACCCAAGTATAGTTATAAATGGATATTAAACTAGTTATAATCAGGACTTATAATAGTTATAATAATTTAATATTGTAGTTATAATTAAAATAATCCCTATATGCGGTATATATTTAGGAAAAAGTACTCCCTAGAAACGGTTGACAGGTATATTATAACTAGTTATAATAATTATTAACACTAGTTATAAATTAGATTTTTGAGAGAAAAATGGTAAAAAATCAGGCGGAAGAGATACGGGCTTACCTTTTAGATAAGATCCCGGTGCACCCAAAAAATATTGTAGCAAAAGCATCGAAAGCTTTTGCGTGCAGTCGCACGACCGTGCATCGACATTTGAACCGCCTGCTCCGCGATGGAAAAATAATCAAGTCTGGCACTACCCGACAGGTGCAATATTTTTTAAAAACCGATAAGAATAAAGAAATTCAAGTTTCATTAAAAGACCAAGTTGAGGAACATAAAGTTTGGCAGGAAAATTTTCAAAAAGATTTTGAAAATCTCCCTAAAAATGTCCGTGATATTTGTGAATATGGTTTTTTGGAAATGCTCAACAACGCCATCGATCATTCTGAAGGTAAAGAAGCATATATAAAAATAGAGTGGGAGATGAACTTAGTCAGAATTTGGGTTTGTGATAATGGAATTGGTGTTTTCCGTAAGATAAATGATTATCTCAAATTAGAAGACGTACGTGAGGTTTCCCTTCATCTTTCCAAGGGCAAGTTAACAACCGACCCGAAAAACCATACGGGTGAGGGCATCTTTTTCACCTCCCGGGCATTCGATGAATTTTCTATTAGTTCAGGGGGTCATGATTTCTTTCAAAGTTCCCGAGATCAAGATTGGTTTATTGGAAAGCCAAAGGAGGATAAAGACGGCACGAGTCTTTTTATGTCAATCGGTTTAGATTCAAAAAGAAGATTGCAGGAAGTTTTTTCAGAATATTCACATGAAGATTCAGATGGAATACCAAAGTTTGATAAAACCAGCATTCTAGTAGAACTGAGTAAACTAGGGGATGAGCGCTATATCTCAAGGTCACAGGCACGGCGCATTTTATTAGGTTTGGAAAAATTCAAAAATGTTGTTTTAGATTTTAGACATATTTCTACAGTGGGTCAGGGGTTTGTGGATGAGGTGTTTCGCGTATTCAAATCCAAACATCCGGGAATAAAAATTGAATATAAAAATGCTGGTGACGATGTAAGGTTTATGATTGAACGTGGTTTAACTTAGCTATAGGGGAATCGACCATTTTTCCACGGCGGTTAGCCGTTGGCCCCACGCCGAGTGGTGTGAAATTTATGATTGAGTGCAGTCTACCTTCAGCCGTTTAAGTGGTAAAATATAAGCAGGATGATTAAGAATTTTTAAAATTGAAAAATTATGGATATAAAATCCGGAATTTTAGCATTGATGTTTTTTCTGTTGCCTCAGACGGAGCTTAAAACAATCAACGGTGAAGTGATTTCTATTAAAGACGGTGACACTTTCACATTAAAGGATCAGCGCGATAAACTTTATAAAGTGAGGCTTTCCGATATCGATGCGCCAGAAATAGGGCAGCCGTTTGGCAGGCCGGCAAAAAGATTATTGGAAGATTTGGTTTTAAATAAAATAGTAAGAGTAAACTATACTCAGGAAGATAAATACGGACGTTTAATTGCAGAAGTATTTTTGCCCGATGGAAAAATGCTAAATGAAGAATCTCTGAAGGCAGGACTGGCCTGGCATTACCGAGTGAAGCATCCGCACAGCACTTTTCTGGAAAAGATGGAGTATAAAGCCTGGAAAAAACAGATGGGATTGTGGGTGCAGGATAAACCCATTCCTCCTTGGGAATACCGTCGCGAAACCCGGGTGCCAAATCCGCCCACCAATCCGGAGAGTATGGATTATGACCTTTTCCTGACTTATGGAATAATTGGCGATCCCAAGACCCGAATTTATCAATGGCCGATGTGCAGGGGTTATCCCAAAAACCCGAAGGGTTATATTATATTTGGAAATCTATTGGATGCGGAAACCCTGGGGTATAGGGCTTCGGGAGGCTGTGAATTAAATTAATGTGGTTTCCTTGATAATATCTAAACAGAATAGAAATTTTTCATCCGACACGAACCAAGTAAATTAGATAGGAAAAATGTCCAAACTTTTATTCGTCATTGATAATGACAATCCTCACCGCAAAATGATGACCAACTGGTTGGAGGACCAAGGTTATAAGGTGAAGGTTTTTGATAATGGAGAGCTCTGTTTGAATTGTTTGGATGAAAACCCCGGTGTTATTTGTTTGGATATCAATATGCCCGGATTACCTGGATTGGAAATTCTTAAACGGTTACGTTTAGCAAATCGAGATATTCCTGTAATGGTGGTTACAAAAGATGATGCCTTGGACTCAGCAATAGAAGCCATGAAAATTGGTGCCTTCGATTATATGGTTAAGCCAGTGGATAAGATCCGGCTTAAAACCAATGTGGATAAGGCCATAGAAATGCACACTATGGTTACCAAGATTCAGCGTTTGCAAGGTGAGCTCAAAAAAACATATTCCTATAAAAATATTGTTGGCCATAGCGAGCCAATGCGACAATTGTTTGGGCAGATTGAAGAAGTTTCTGGAATCAATATCAATGTTTTTATTGGAGGTGAAAGTGGCACGGGTAAAGAATTAGTCGCCAAAGCCATCCACTTTAATAGCGCCTATAAAAGCGGAGATTTTGTTGCTATCAATTGTGGCGCTATTCCCGAAGAATTGCAGGAGAATGAATTTTTTGGTCACGAAAAGGGAGCGTTTACAGGTGCGGATGATTCCCGCCAGGGGAAACTGGAAGTGGCTAATGGCGGCACCTTGTTTTTGGATGAAATAGGGGAAATGTCGCCAAAAATGCAAGTGAAGCTTCTCCGATTTTTGCAAGATAAAAGTTTTGAAAAAGTAGGTGGAACAAAAAGGATAAATGTGGACTTAAGAATCATTTCTGCAACCAACCGGAACCTGGAAGATGCGGTAAAGGAAGGAAGATTCCGCGAAGACCTTTATTATCGATTGGTGGTATATCTTATTTCTTTGCCACCATTAAGAGTAAGAAAAGATGACATTCCGCTATTGATCAATCATTTTTTAAAAAAATATAAAAATGAAATTCCAAAAAATATTTCAACGGTCAGCTCACATGCTATGGAAGCATTGGTTCGTTACCCTTGGCCCGGAAATGTTCGACAACTGGAGAATGAAATTTATCGAGCCATGGTTACCACCCAAACCAATAGTGTGCAAATTGAAAACCTTTCTCCTGAAATTCAAAAACTGCGTGAAGGATATGTGGATCAGGGCAACCAATTCATACCCTATCTTGAAAACCATGAAGGTATTCAATCCTCCTTTAAAGGCAACCCTCAGCCGATTTCCCCTTCCCTTTCCGGGACAAAATTTAATGAAATAGAAAAAAATGCTTTAATAGAAGCTCTAGACAAAGCCAACGGTAATATTCCTTTAGCCGCAAAAGCCTTGGGAATAAGCCGGGCTACGTTTTATAGAAAGATAAAAAAATACCGCTCCGCTAGCTAAAACCCCACCTCCAAGCGTCTCAAAAAGTCTCATTATGAGATAATATATATCATTATGAGACAAAATCTCACCATTGTGCATTTGATACTCCGAAATTCCACTTTTTGAAAATCCCATAAATCATTTATTTAATTGGAGTTAATAGAAATATCCCCTTTTTGTGGGGGGTTGGCATACTTCATGCAATTATAATTGTATATGTAATATGAGACATTTGGAAAGGTAAGATTATGACAACAGCGACGATTAAAACAAGAACTCAAGCCCCTGTCAAACGGAGTGGTAAGGCTAAAAGCAAGGCCACCAAAAAATCTCCCTGGTCAGCGGTTATTATTTTCCTGATCTTTGCGGGTCTGGTGGCATATTTGTTCTCCCCGAACGTGCCAGACTCGCAAAGAGCGGGTTCTAAAGGAAATATAGCGAAAAGTGGTTTTGTTGGCGGACTGAGTAAATAGAGAACATAATTTACGATGTCTTTTCAAAATGGGAAAATTATAAAGGAGTACTCTAAGGGCGAAACCATTATCCGTGAAGGGGATTTGAGTGATTGTGCTTATATCTTGGAGTCTGGAAGGGCAGAGGTTCTTAAAAATTCGACCAATGGTGAGAATCAGGTTGTTGGGATTCTTACAGAGAATGATATATTTGGTGAGTTGGGTCTTATTGATGGGTTTCCCAGGTCTGCTTCAGTGAAGGCTTTGGAAACCTGTCGGGTTTCAATTCTAACCCAGCAGGCTTTCAACTCATTAGCCAGGAATAATCCCCAAGCCTTAATGCCGGTTTTAAAGATAATGGCAAACCGTCTCAGGCAAACCCTGGTAATCCTTGATGAGTTGGAATCTAAAAAAAGCACCACGAAATCAATTCCGGTTGGCAGCCTATAGCAATTTTTTTAAGCACTCCACCTGTCTTTAAAACCTTCATGATTCGTCATTCCCGAATAGTAATTAACAGGAAATAATTTTTTTAGCTTGCTAAAAATTCATGTTTTTCATAAGGGTATGAATTTAATGGAAAATAAAAATTATAAAAAAGGCGAAGTTATTATTGAGGAAGGTTCTCTGAGTAGCGGTGCTTATATCATTGAATTGGGAAGTGTAGAAGTTTCCAAAAAATTGCCGAATGGCAAATCCCAGGTGATAGGCATCCTCGATAGAAACGATATTTTTGGTGAAATGGGTTTGATTGATCAGTTGCCCAGGTCAGCCACTGTTAGGGCTTTGGAGGACAGCTGTATTTCTGTTATGACTCCAGATACTTTTAATTCACTGGCAAAAAAGAACCCTAAGGCATTAATGCCTATCTTAAAAGTATTGGCTAAAAGATTAAGAAATACCCTCAAAATAATAGAAGACGTTGAGGAGCAAAAGCCACAAAACCAAACCATAGTCGCAGGAAACATATAGCGTAATTTTCGAATAGAAGTTAATAAAAAACCTGAGCCGACATAAATAACTGTCGGTTTTTCAGGTTTTTTTGCATTTTCGCAGTACAAGGGATTATTGATTTTTTTAAAGTAAAGTAATAGACTGAATTTAGCCTTGATTTAACTGAAAATTATATCGCCATGCCGATATACATGTTGAGATAGCAAGCGTTTATGAAAACCAGATATTATAAAAAAGGTGAAGAGATTATTAAAGAAGGTATGCTGAGCGATTGCGCCTATATCATCGAATCCGGTCGGGTAGAAGTTTCTAAAAAAAGGCCGAATGGAGAAAGACAGAGCATAGGAATTTTGGAGGAAAATGATATTTTTGGCGAAATGGGATTGATCGACGGATTACCCCGTTCTGCCAGTGTGGTCGCTTTAGAAGATTGTTCCATATCCATCATGACGCAGGAAGCTTTTAATTCGTTAGCCCAACATAACGCCCAGGCATTGATGCCCATTCTTAAAGTTCTTGCAAAGCGTCTGCGTTCCACGCTTAGATTGGTGGAAGACTTGCAGGACGGTAAAACTCCCCCCGCTTCTATGGGTGATGGTTTTTAGATTTCCCTCCTTTTTTTCCGTTCCTTTAAAGTTTTGCCCTCTTGCGGTTTGCTAGCTTGCAGGGAGATATAAAGGTAGTGTAAGCTGAACCATCCAAGTTATTTATAAAATTTAAGTAATGAAACTTTTTCTAATATTATGACCTCAGAATTATTATCTCCTGCGGGGAGTCCTGAAAAATTAAAATATGCTCTCGCCTATGGTGCCGATGCAGTATATGCAGGCATCCCTAAATTTTCTCTCAGGGCAAAAGAAAACCCATTTAAAGATCACCTGCTTAAAGAGGCGATAGATTACACTCATAAAATGGGTAAGAAAATTTATGTTACAGCCAATATTCTTCCCCCCAATCGAAAAATTGAATCGTTTAAAAAATCTTTAGCTCAACATGCCGAGATGGGACCGGATGCTTTTATTATGGCTGATCCGGGGATGATTCAGTTTGCTTTGAAGGAGTTTCCTGAAATACCTGTACATTTATCAGTGCAAACGAACACTATCAACTGGCCATCTGTTGAATTTTGGTACAACCTTGGAGTGGAGCGGATTATTTTGTCGCGTGAATTAACTCTCGAAGAAATCACGGATATTCACAAACACGTTCCTGGAATGGAATTAGAAGCTTTTGTCCATGGTGCAATTTGTATCGCTTATTCGGGTCGGTGTTTGCTTTCGAACTATTTCAATCACCGCGATGCCAATCAAGGAACCTGCACTAATAGCTGCCGTTGGGAATATGATATCCATGAAGAAAAGGGCAATGACATGGAAGAATATCAGCCACTTAAAGGTCAGTACGCGATTGAAGAGAAGCAAAGAGATGGAGAGTTGATGCCGGTTGAGGAAGATGAACATGGCACCTATATAATGAATTCAAAAGATCTTCGAGCCATAGAATTTCTGGGCCCAATGAAAAAATCCGGTATCATGTCATTTAAAATTGAAGGTCGGTCAAAATCCATTTATTACCTCTCCTTAGTTACACGAGCTTACCGCCGTGCTATCGATGATCTAGAAGGAAACCGAGATTTTAATCCCAGCCTGATTGATGAAATAGGTAAGACAGCTAATCGAGGTTTCACCTCCGCATTTTTAATTTCTGCAGCAAACCGTGAAACCGAACGATTTGATTCACCACAAGAATCTCACCAACCGCAGATTTTTGGAGGTCAGGTGGTCAATGAACGTTCGGGATGGATGGAAGTCGATGTCAGAAATAGAATCGAATTGGGGGATGAAGCCGAATGCCTGTCACCAGGTGGACAATATAAATTTAAAATTAATGCGATGGAGACGGTTGCAGGAGAAAGCATTTCAGTTGCTCATGGCGGTAATGGAACTGTTTGGGTGCAGGCAGATGGGCCAGTAGAGCCTTACGCATTATTGAGTCTGCTAAAAAATACCTCCTGAAAAATAAGCATTTCCAAATCAATACCTTTAATAAAGGATATTACTCCGGGATGTTTTTGTTCTAGTCATTTTTTGCGGAATTGGCCCAGGAGATGGAAAGCAAGATCGCAATTATCATAATTAGCAACACCCAATCGGTGAAACTGTTTATTTTGTAGTCAAATATATCCTTTGCCAGCGTGCCATCAAAAGCCAGTGCTAGCACAATAATTATTAGTAGTAAAAAAAGTCTCTTCAATGTTTTGTTTCCTTGAAATGATTTCCACACTCCGATAGGAGACTTTATACAAAATATATTCTTAGTCCCTTGATTGCAAAGGATAAAATTCTTTGTTCTCTGCTGGAAGGACCTTATAATGGTTTTTCTAAATTTTTTTTTCTCAACATTTAATATTAAACGAAATTATGCCCGTTCCTGTATTTCAAGCATTTAAAATTGGATCTTATATTTTCCGGCAAAAGATGAAGGGAAACAAACGTTATCCTTTAGTGATGATGCTTGAACCTTTGTTCAGGTGCAATCTGGAATGCATAGGGTGTGGAAAAATTCAAAAGCCAAACGAAATATTGAAACAAAACATGAGCCCCGAACAATGTTTTAAGGCTGCTAAAGAATGCGGTGCTCCCGTTGTTTCCATTGCAGGGGGCGAACCTTTGATGCATCCGGCTATTGTTGAAATAGTTGAAGGCCTGATAGCTCAGAAACGATTTATTTACCTTTGTACGAATGCAATATTGTTAAAAGACTTTTTGGATCGTTTGCCTGTAAGCCCTTATCTGACTCTTTCCGTGCATCTCGATGGTATGGAGGAAGATCATGACCGGGTAGTTGACCAGGAGGGTACCTTCAAGCTTGCAACTGAGGCGGTTAGAGAAGCCAAGAAAAAGGGATTCAGAGTCACCAGCGCCACCACCTTTTTCGAAGATACTACTATTGAAAAAGCAGAAGAGTTTTTGGATTTTTTAAAACCTCTTGGCATAGACGGAATTACTATGGCCTCTGCTTTCAGATACCCCGATGCTCCTGACCAGGATCATTTTTTTGGGAGAAAGAAAACTTTTGAATTTTTTGATAAGCTTCTTGAAAAGAATAAAAATGGTCGTTGGGATATCAATCATTCCCCGTTATATCTGGAGTTTTTAAGAGGAAAGCGTGATTATTCCTGTACCCCTTGGGGCAACCCAAACTACTCCGTCCTCGGTTGGCAAAAGCCCTGTTACCTTCTTGATGAAGGTTATGCTGAAACATTTAAGGAATTGATGGAAACCACGGAATGGGGAAACTACGGTCACGAAAATAATAAAAAGTGCGCTGATTGTACTGCCCATTGTGGTTATGAGCCAACGGCTGTTGATGAAGCCACTTCAACCGTTCGCGGTATGGTGGACTCTGCAAAAATGGTATTTCAATAACTAGTTATTGTTCAATGGTTCAGGAAGAACCGTTTCTGCGTTTGTGATAGCCTCTCTCAATTGTTCTGCAGTAAGGCCTTCTGCCATTTTAAGGTTTGCTCCCTCCAGAAAAGTATCTTTAAGTACGGCCTGCATCAGATCGGCTCGTACAAGGTTGGTATTTTTCATATTGGTGTTTTTTAAATTTGCCCATCTAAAATTTGCCCCTCTCAAATTGGCTCCTTCAAGGTTTGCACTTTCAAGATTGGCATTTTTAAAATAGGCGCCATAAAGGTAAGCTCCCTCAAGGTTGGCATTTTTCAAATTTGCACCTATTAAAACGGCACCTTTCAGCTTGCAGTTTTTTAAGTCCGCCAAAGTTCCTTCCTGCCCATTTGAATCCAGCCATTTTTTATGGTCGGACAGAATTTTTTTTAAATCAGATGATGTGATGGATTCGGGAGAATCGGAGTTTATTTCATTCATCCGGGTATTGTACAACCATGCCAATTCCGGAAGCAAGCCTTCATAAAATAGATTTAGGAAGCAATAACTTGATCGTAAAGTTTTTTAAATCTTTCATTGTTAGGATCTACCTGGAGAGCTTTTTCCAACGATAATTTTGCAGATTCTTTATTTTTGGCTTTAAGGTGTGTCGTGGCAAGTTGATAGTAAGCTTCAAGGTAAAGAGGGTTTACCTGTAGCGAATTTTGAAAAGATTCAATTGCTTTTTCAATATTTCCTTTTGTTTTGTAAAGTACTCCCAAATTAAACTGGGTGAGCATACCGTTGGAATTCAAATCAAGAGATTTTAAGAGAATTGATTCAGCTTGTTTGAAGTCACCCGTCAACCGATAACTGTCACCCAGGTTATTCAGATAGGTCGTATTTCCCGGCTCAAAGGTTATGGCTCTTTTATAGTATTCAATGGCCTTGTCGATATTTTTTTCAGCTTTATAAATATTTCCAATATTGTTTAAGGCTTTTCCATCGTTATCGTCATTTTTTAATGCGACCGCTTTTTCCCAATCTTTCAGAGCTTCTTTTTTATTTCCGGAGGTGTAATGAACCATACCCAGATTGATATGGGCTTGTGTATCTTGAGGGTCTAAATTTATGGCTTTTTCAAAATTAACTTTGGCCTCATCGTAGCGGCTCATGCCAAACAATACGAGCCCCTTTTTTCTATAAGTTTTCGAGTTTTCAGGATTGAACTTAATGGCTAAATCGAATTCTTCCAGAGCATTTTTAAAAAGGCTCAATTGAGCAAACTCTAAACCTAATTGGTAATGAGATTCTGATTCTTTAACATCAACTTTAATGTCATTTGAATTACAGGCAGAAAAGAAAGAGGCGATTAAAGCGAAGAAAATAATTGTTCTCATAGTTCAGATCCTTTGAACAATAAGTAGTGAGAAGAAAAAAAAGGGCCAACCATCACTGGTTGGCCCCTGGTAAAACAAAAAGCAATTCTAGTTGATACCACGAACAGGACGAGTTATGGCATTTGCATCTCCATCTTCACCTAACGTGGAATCAATGGTAGTCAGAGTACCACCGAGTGTTGAATCTTGTGCATCGCCAACAAATTCCATGGCGAAACCGGTTCCAGAGGATTCAATGAAGACAATGCCCCAAATGTTGAGTTGGGCCAAATTATCAAACTTTGAGGTACTTCCTACCAGAACGGATCTACTTGCAGCAGCTAGTTCTGGGCGCTCGCTCACTGTGGTAATCCGCACAGCACCGAACTGAGCGGAATCAACGGTATTGATCAAGTGAGTTCTTGCATCTGTAAAAGAACTACTCGAAGTATTGATGGTTGAGTGACTTTGATTCACCACAAATACGCGGTGGGTTTCACCGGCATCAACGGTAAATATCTGTACACGACCCGCCGCACTATTTAATGTGGTGGTCATATCGATAACTTCCAGAGCCACACCGATCTGTGTCAAAGCGGTGTCCAAAGATGGATGAGTGACTCCAATGAAAGTATAACTGTCATTTGGGACAGCTTGTGCATAGGGTGAAAATGCTAGACGAGAGCTGAACCGAGTATCGGCCGCTGTCGTTTGCGCTTGAACTGATTGGGCTAAAACGGCAAACCCAAAAAGAAGAAGCAACATTATTTTAGTAAACTGTTTCATTGATCTTTCTCCTAGTTGGAATATTCATTACATTTATGAAATTTCTGAGTAAACACTACGGGGCAGCCGGACCTGTTACACTAGCATTTGCACCATTAAATGTTGGGGCAGCTGATGAGTCGGCCATATCACCAATGAACTCCATGGCGAAACCGGTTGTGTTTTGCTCTACTACCACCGCACCCCAAAAGGACAACATGGTTGCATCACGGTAACCAGCACCTGTCAGGCCCTGATTAAACCCTTGGTTACTGCTCGGGGTATTAGTTGCAACTTGCGTTGGTGTAGTTGCAACCGGGTCAATCCGAATATGTCCATGTTTAAAGTTGGTGGTTCCTTGAATGAAATTTGCGGTCGGAATGGAAGTCGGGTTAACGGTACTGTGACTCGTCCGAGCAATGAATATTCTCTCTGTGTTTCCAGAAGTAATGGTAAAGCTTACTGCAGACCCAAATGTGGTGGTGTCATTTTGGATGGCATTGATCGTCACACCGATTTGGGAGGCCATACCAGAAAGAGAGGTGTGGCTGACCGCAATAAATGTATATGAACCAGAATCTGACTGCCAGTAAGGCGATACAATTCTGGAACTATTTTCTATTGCAAAAGCGTTCCCTGCCAAGAGGGCAAGAAAAGCCAATATTGCGACCATATTTGGAACTCGCTTTATTAGCTTGGTTTTCATTATACTTCTCTCCTATATATATGCTTCAAATTGAAATTGATATCTAGTTTGGTTAAATCTTGAAACGTTTCTCTTTCCAGGCACCTCCTTTTAAAAAAGTTTAAGTATATTTAATAATTCAAGAGGTAGGGAAAATACCCTATCTCATTGAGTATTATAGCATATAGAGTCCTTTGTGCTTTTGCCACTTTTCAGGTTAATCACCTGTTTTTTAAAAAAGCGACTCCTCATACAAACCATTCTAACTCTTCATTTATAACAGTTTATATCGTTTTCTATAAAATTGGATAAACATGCTAAATTTGGAGCAATACTTTACATAGCTTGTATCGGAGCCAACCCTGCAATTCTTTAGAATTATTTTGGGTTGAGAAGCATTTAATTGATAATATACCCGATACAACTTAACCTATTGAGAAAGAAGACTTTATTTGCTATAATTTTTACATGCTTACTAAAATTGTATGTTCTTTGCCTAAAAAGGTGGGTTTTTTTCTAGGGGGAACCATGAGGTCCTTAATTTGGAAAGCAACTGTAATCTTGCTACTGGTAAGTTTTCTGTTTTTGGGATGTGCAACCTCGGGTTTGGTGGATTCCCAGGAAGAAAAAAGTGAGCTTGCTCAGATAAAATTTAAAGAAGCCCTACAGTTCGGCTCTTTAAATCAAAAAAGTAAAATGCTAAAAGCTCTAAATGATGCTATTAAGCTGAACCCAAACGATGCAAATTTTCATTTGTACTTGGGACGAATCTATTTGGTTGATGGAAAAACTGCTAAAGCTGAATCGGAATTTTTAAAAAGTATCGAGCTAAATAATAGATTAAAGGATTCCTACCAACCGTTAGCGCTAATTTACATGCAAAGACAGGATTGGATAAAGGCGATCCAATACTTTAATGAGGACTTATCACTATCTGGAACTCGGAACCCCCAACAAGTATATAATTGGTTGGCGCTGTGTCATTACAATCTTGGAGAAGTTGAGCAAGCCGAAATTGTATGGAAAAAAGCTTTGCATATTAAAGATAATGCCGCAATCCGACTAAATTTAGGTTTGGCATATCGAGATAGGTCAAAATTTGAACTGGCAAAAAATTCTCTGGAAAAAGCTCTTATGCTGAAACCTCGATTTTCTCAAGCCCATTTTGAGTTGGCAGAGCTCTATATCAGGGAAAACAAAAAAGAAAAAGCCAAGGAGCATTTTAAAAAAGCCATCCTATATTCAAGGAACAATAAATATGCAAAGCAATCAAAGGAATATCTGGAAAAGATTAGCCAGGAAAACTAGTTACTGATTATGGTAGAAAACTTCGGATCCTATTTAAAACATGAGCGTGAATTGCGGGGTGTTCCTCTTGAAGAAATTTCAGGGGCTACAAAAATTCACATTCGATTTCTGCAAGCGCTTGAAGATAATAAGTTTGAGGAGCTTCCAGGTGAAGTTTTTATTAAGGGTTACATTAGATCTTATGCAAATATAATTGGATCTGATGTTGAGGAAATGCTGAATATATATGAAGAATCTGTTGGAAATAAATTAATTGAGGTGGATTCAAATTCACAATCTAAATCAACTATTTCGGCAAAAAATTTTTTAGGAATTGCATTTGCCGGATTAATTATTTTAGTTCTGTTTTTTGGAACAAAATTTCTAATATTAGATAAGAAAAATCCATCAACCAAAGAAACTAGTCTTTCCTCCTCGGTACCGGATTCATCTCCCCCAAAAGATACCTTACCAAAAATTAAAGATGTTTCTTCGAAAGAAGAATTAACAGTTAATAATCTTCCTGAGGTATTTGTTAAAGAAGATGCAAAGGTAGTGGAGAGGGGGCCAGAAGGTTTAAAAGCTGAACCAGAAATTCAAAAACAGGAAAATAGTTTGGTCCTCAACGAAGGAGAAAACCAAGAAAATTTGGACAAGGCATTGAAGTTGACCATTAAGGTTAAAAACAACTCATGGTTCAATATGACTATTGATGATTTCCGAGAAGAGGATTTTATTCTATCGGCGGGTGAAGAAAAAAGTTACTGGGGAAATGAAGTCTTTCGATTAACCATTGGCAACAAGCAAGGTACGGATTTAATATTAAACGGAAAAAGGTTAGTCATACCAGAAAGTAAGGAAAACGTTGTAAAAGATTTTATTATTAACTCTAAATTAATCGAGTGAGCCGTGGCAAAAATAGACGCATTTTTTAAACTGATGAATGATCAAGGTGCTTCTGACCTGCACCTGGTTGCAGGTTCTCAACCTATTTTACGTGTTCATGGAGATATGGAGAGGGTAAAATATAAACCTCTAGATAATGACGACTTGAAGGCGATGCTTTACGAAATTGCTCCGGAAAATAAAATAAAAGTTTTTGAAGAAACCGGTGACGTTGATTTTGCTTATGAAATCCCTGGTTTAGCCAGGTACCGCGCCAATTATTTCCAACAAAAATGGGGAGTCGGAGCTGTTTTTAGGGAAATTCCCAGCACAATTTTAACCTCTGAGCAATTGGGTCTGCCTAAAGTTATAACTAATTTGTCTATGCTTCATAAAGGGATGGTTTTGGTTACAGGGCCAACGGGTAGCGGAAAATCAACAACCCTTGCGGCTATGATGGACTATGTAAACAGAAATAAGAAAAGTCATATCATCACCGTAGAAGATCCTGTCGAGTTTGTTCACCAAAGTCAAAGTTGTATTGTGAATCATCGTGAAGTGGGTGTTCATACTCATGGATTTAAATCAGCTTTGCGTGGGGCACTTCGCGAAGATCCCGATATTATCCTCGTGGGTGAAATGCGTGATTTGGAAACCATTGAGCTCGCTTTGGAAGCGGCTTCAACCGGGCATCTGGTTTTTGGAACTTTGCACACGCAGAGTGCTGCAAAAACCGTTGACCGGATTATTGATGTTTTCCCGGCACATCAGCAGGCGCAAATTAGAACCACCCTGTCCGAGTCCCTAAAGGGTGTCATAGCTCAGAACCTGTTTAAACGAATTGATAAAAAAGGCAGGATGGCGGTATTGGAAGTTCTGGTTGTCACTCCCGCAGTTTCGAACTTGATCCGTGAAGGGAAAACATTCCAGATTCCATCTGCAATCCAGACAGGGAAAAAATTTGGCATGCAGTCTCTGGATGATGCAATCTTGGAAGCATTGGAAGCTAAAAAAGTTAGTGCAGAAGATGCTTACGATAAAGCAATTGTCAAAGAACGTTTTCTTCCGTTTTTGAAAAAACCTCCAGAATTTATTTGAGCAAACTATGAGAAAAGCAGAAATAGATCATATCTTAACCACAATGCTGGAAGCGCTAGGAAATATATCCGATCTAAATATTACTGTGGGGAAAGCATTCCAGGTGGAATCCTCCGGACAGTTGACAGCGGTTCCGATTGTTCCCCCCATAGAAAAGCTAACTCCCTTTCAAGCAGAAATTTTCGCTTTAAACCTGATTAACTCTGACCGCCGATTAACTGAAATTTTAATCAAGCAAGGGTCATGCGACTGCTCTTATTTTCTTGTGGGCAAGGCTCGATTCCGAGTCAATATATTCTCCCAACGTGGATATTATACAGCGGTACTCAGAAAACTGGAAACAAGGATACCCTCCATAGAAGATCTAAAACTTCCAGACCAGTTTGCCAAGGCTGCTGAAGAAAAAAATGGATTGATTCTCGTTACGGGAGCAACAGGAAGTGGTAAGTCGACCACTCTTGCTGCGCTGCTCAATAAAATGAACGAAGAAAAGTCTATGCATATTATTACTCTTGAAGACCCGGTTGAGTTTGTCCACCCTCATAAAAAGGCTACATTCAACCAAAGGGAACTTGGAAACGACTACGACGCGTTTTCAAGCGGTTTGCGCGCGGCTCTGCGCCAAGCTCCGAAAGTGATCCTTGTTGGTGAAATGCGTGATCGAGAAACAGTAGAGATTGGAATGAGTGCAGCTGAAACGGGGCACCTTGTTTTGAGCACCTTGCATACCGTCGATGCCGGGCAAACAATTAACCGTATAGTGGGTATGTTCTCGCAGGAAGAGGAACAGCAAATAAGAATAAGACTAGCTGATACTGTTCGCTGGATAATTTGCCAGCGATTATTGCCCAAGGTTGGGGGCGGTCGTGTAGCATTATTAGAAATTATGACTAGCAACCTGCGGGTGAGAGATACCATCATTAACGGAGAGACGGAAGACAAGACCTATTACGATATCATTACCAACGGCGATGCTTACGGAATGTGGACCTTCGATCAACATATTTTGAGGTTGCTAAAGGAAGGACTCATTACGGAAGAAACTGCTTTGGCTTATGCTTCAAGAAAAGCCATAGTGGGTCGAGGCATTGATACGCTTAAAGCTGAAAAAGGTGAAAAGACCACCGATATAGATGGGCTTGCCATGGACAATGAATACGACGCCGAAACAAAATAAAAAGATAAGAAAGGAAATCTGAAAATGCAGGTTACCTGTAACGCTTGCCAGAGAAGCATGAACATACCAGATGAAAAATTGCCGAAAGATCAGGCCTTTTCAATTACCTGCCCTGGGTGTAAAACAAAAATTAAAGTTGATCAGCATTTAAAACCAAAAGAGAGTGAGCCGGCTCCCCCTCCTACGGCACAAGAAAAAGAAGAACCGGTCGATACATCTAGTATGGTGGTCAGTCAGGAAGAATTTGAAGACGATGACGAATTGGTAATCTATGAAGAAAACGATCAACTGGCTCTGGTTTTAGACGATAAAAATAAAGAGGTGTGGACCAAAGCTCTCGAAGAAAAAGAATTTAAAATTCAATATGCCAGGTCTCCTGAGCACGCAGTACATAAAATGAAATTTACTCATTTTCATTTAGTCGCTTTGAATGAAAATTTTGGAAACGTTGCATTAGACCAGAACATTTTCTATCAAACATTAATAGAAATGCCGATGGAAATAAGAAGAAATATCTTTTTTGCTTTAGTTGGAGCAAACTTTAAATCTCTTAATAATATGCAGGCCTTTCAAAAAAGCGCAAATGTTGTCATCAACGAAAAAGACTTGGGAAAACTGGGGGATATTTTAAAAAAATCTATTTCCGAAAACGAAATTTTTTATAAAGTATATAAAGAAACACTTCACGCAATGGGTAAAGCATGAGTCTTAAAGATACGCCTATACACCAGCGTTATGCCGATGGAGATGTCATCATCACGGAAGGGATAATGAGCAACAATGCTTATGTTGTTTTAAAAGGCACCGTAAGGATAACAAAAAAAATTGATAAAAAAATGGTTTCGGTAGGAACCCTAAAAGAAGGCGATGTGTTTGGTGAAATGGGACTCATTTCAAAATCGGTTCGGAGTGCTAACATTTCTGCGGTTGGGGATGTAACTGTGGGTGTCATAAATAAAGAAGCATTTGAAGGTGTAATGAAAGGTCTTCCTGAAGACCTTAAGCCCATCATCCTTTCTTTGGTAGAGAGATTAAAAATAACGACACAATTGTTGACACGAATCGGATTGGAACTTGAGACTACCAGGAATAAAATAAATTCCTACACTTTGAAAGAAAAAGAATAACTCGCAATGCCAACTTTTACTTATAAAGCCAAAGTTAAGGGAAAAGTCCAATCCGGAGAAGTCGAAGCGGAGGATGAAAAATCTGCTACCACGAAGTTAAAGCAGCAAAACATTCGCCCCACCTCGGTTAAAATAAAAGCCGAGAAAAGCTCTTTGTTTGGCGGGAAAAAAGTCCACAAAGTTTCCACTCGCGATGTAGTTATTTTTACGCGCCAATTTTCCACCATGGTGGATGCGGGGCTCCCACTTGTCCAATGCCTTGATATTCTTGGTAAGCAGTCTGATAACCCTACCTTTGGTGAAAAAATTCTTGGAGTAAAAGCAAATATTGAAATGGGGAACAACCTGTCAGACTCATTGAGAAAACATGAGGAAATATGGGATCAATTATATTGCAACCTCGTAGAAGCTGGAGAAGTGGGCGGAATTTTGGATGTTATTTTGAGGCGCCTTGCAGAATATATTGAAAAAGCAGAGGCTTTAAAAAAGAAAGTAAAGTCTGCGATGGTTTATCCAGGAGCTATTGTAACCGTTGCATTTCTGGTTGTGGCTTTTTTAATGATTTTTGTAATACCTTCTTTCGCTTCCATGTTTTCAAAAGGAGGGGCTACACTCCCTGGTCCAACTCAAATTGTAATGGATGTTAGTGATTTCTTTCAAAACCAATGGTATGTCATGATCGGGGGTTTCATCGCCTTCTTTTTTACCTTTAAGAGAACTTATGCCACAAAAAGAGGAAGAATAGAGATTGATCGGATAGCTTTAAAACTTCCTGTATTTGGTATGCTCATTCGCAAAGTTTCTGTTGCAAAGTTCACTCGAACTTTGGGAACTTTGATTTCCAGCGGCGTTCCCTTAATTGAGGGTCTGGATATCTGTGCGAGAACGGCAGGAAACTCAATAATTGAAATTGCCGTTGTAAAAACCATTGAAGCCATAAAAGAAGGAGAAACCATAGCTGCCCCACTTGGCCGTGAAGCAGTCTTTCCACCTATGGTAATCCAGATGATAGATGTGGGGGAATCTTCGGGCTCATTGGATAAAATGCTTTCAAAAATTGCTGATTTCTATGACGAAGAAGTAGATGCTGCGGTAGATGGTTTGACAGCTTTATTGGAACCTATGTTAATGGTGTTCCTGGGTTGTGTGGTTGGATTTATCGTAGTGGCCATGTATCTTCCGATTTTTAAAATGGGAGAAACTATTTAATTTCCAAAATTTTTTAATCCGTTATGATTCGCAATCAACTTACTATAGACAATGAATTAGGACAGCGAATCAAAAGAATAATGCTGTTAAGGGTATTTTTCTTGACGGGTTTCGTGGGCCTGCTCCTAACCTTTCAGGAGCGTTTGGGAATCACTGCCCCTATCGGCCCCCTTTGTATTGTAATCAGTATTGGGTTTTTTTTCTCACTAATTTACGTCCTCCTTTTTAAATTTTTACCCCTAACATTAGCGGCCTCATCTCAGGTGGTCGGTGATCTTTCATTGGTGGCTGGAATCTTATATACCACGGGGGGGATTGATAGCCCTATTTCCTTTTTGTTTCTTTTTGTCATCATTGCTACCAGTGTCATGCTTCCCAGGGCAGCGGTTTTTCTTGCAGCTTCAGGAGCCAGTATTATTTACGGAGGATTGATTGACCTGGAATATTTTGGTTTCATCAACCCGGTATATTTATTTCCAGAATCAAAAATATCATTTAAGAGCGGTTATGTTTTTTATATTATCTTTTTAAATATTGTCGCTTTTTATACTGTTGCTTATCTCAGCAGTTTTCTGTCCCATCGCCTGAGAATAATTTCAGATGAACTGAAAAAAACCAGTTTAAATTTAGAAGAACAAAGGGCCTTTAATAGAAATATTGTTCAGTATATGGGCAATGGATTGGTAACGATCGATCGAGAAGGGGTAATAACTTCGATAAATCCGGCAGCAGAAGCGCTAACCGGATTTTATGCGGAAGAAAGCCTAAAGCAAAATATAAAATCACTGATACCCTCCTTACAATTGAACAAACTTTTACTGGAAAATGAATCCAGTACGCTCCCAGATCAAATTGAAAGGGAGTTTGCAAGGAAAGATGGAAAAAAAATATTTTTACGAATAAAAGTCAGTAATCTTTCTGATTTGAATGTTCCAGGATATATTTTGGTTTTTGAGGATTTGACAGAAATTAGACTAATGCAGAATAAAATTCTACGTACCGAACAATTAGCAGCTGTTGGAAGGTTTTCGGCAGGGTTGGCGCATGAAATAAGGAACCCTTTAACATCTTTAAGTGGTTCTATTCAGGTTTTGGCAAAAGGACTCAACCTTAAGGACTCTTATAAGAAATTAATGGATATTGTTATTAAGGAAACGGATCGCCTCAATTCTATTCTTTCGGATTTTTTAAGTTATGCCCAACCAAAAAAAAATATAAATACAATTGTAGATTTGACTCAATTGGTTGAAGATGTAATTATTCTATTAAAAAATAATGAAGACTTTAGTTCCGAAAAACAAATTATATTTGAAAGATCTGCAGATCATCTTATTTTTAATGGAGATGAGGAACAGGTAAAGCAAGTTGTTTGGAATCTGTGTATCAACGCTCTTGAAGCTATGACGATAGGTACATTATCAATAGGGATAAAGGAAGTGCCTGGATATCATAATAATAATTTTCATGCCAATAAAAGAGGAGTGGTTTTGGAAGTTATAGACCAGGGATGTGGGATCGCTCCGGATCAGATGGAAAATATTTACGATCCATTTTATTCCAGTAAAAAAGGCGGGGTCGGCTTAGGTTTAGCAACCGTATACCAGATTGTTCATAGAAACGAAGGTGCGATGGAAGTAAATAGTACTCTTGGAAAGGGAACATCTTTTACCGTTTTTCTCCCAGACCTGGATTCATCTTTATCGTTGGCATCAAATTAATTAAAGGGATTAAAAATGTCTGATACTGGCGGACCCATAAAAATAACAGATACATCAGAAATTGCCGTTTGTACTTGTATGCAGTCAAACCACTGGCCTTTTTGTGATGCCACTCATCACACAACAGGCGGGGAACCTGAAATTTTAGAACTTGATAAAACTAAAACTTATTACCTTTGTGGTTGCTATAGAACTAAAAAAAGACCCTTCTGCGATGGTTCCCACGAAAAAATAAAAAAATCCTAAGCGAAAATTCATGTTGTTGAACCCAACCTTCCTTTTTTTCTTTGAAGATTTATTATGATCCAGGATATTTGTGAAAAAAATTTTAACTAAATTTCTTCCGCTGATTATTACTATTGTATTCGGCAATATTCTTCTGATATCAGGTTGTATGTCAGTCATTAAAGATGATGCCGAAGAAAATATGATATTTATCCCGGAAGGATCTTTCACGATGGGATTTAAAATTGACAACGAGAATGAGTGGGGAGATATGGATGAAGAACCGGTGCATCAGGTTACTCTCTCCTCGTACTGGATAGATAAATATGAAGTGACCAGTTCAAACTTTGCAAAGTTTCTCAATCAAAACAAAAATAAGGCTCATCTTTTCATCGAGATCACTCCTTCTGTTACGATTAAATTAGAAAATAATGCTTACAAACCCAGAGAGGGATTAGAAAATTATCCTGTTAATCGCGTATCGTGGTTTGGTGCGGACGCCTATTGTAAAGAAAAAGGAAAGAGGCTCCCAACGGAAGCTGAATGGGAAAAGGCAGCAAGAGGAACCGACCAGAGAGTATTTCCTTGGGGAAATGAATTTCCAGATAACAGTCGGGTCACCTTTAGAAGAAAATTTATTGAAAAAGGGTTCCAGGTTATGGAACCGGTGGATGGAATGAAAAATGGAGTCTCCCCTTATGGTGTTCATCAAATGGCAGGCAATGTTTGGGAATGGGTATCAGACTGGTTCGACTCGGTAGCATATCAGGATGAGAACAGGATAGACCCACAAGGTCCGGAGTCTGGAATAAGCAAAGTCCTTAGGGGTGGAAACTGGTATTACAAAGCCTACTATATGAGAACGACTTACCGCTTTAACGAAAAACCAGCAACCTTTAAAGTCTGGCAAGGCTTCCGATGCGCCCGCCGGGCAATGCCCGGTGATGGCTAATCATTTCCCATAGGCAGACACTTGTCATCAAACTTAATGCCCCAAGGAGGTACTAGCGGCTTTTTCTTTTGAGAGCTTTTTTTAGCATCCAGGAAACGTTAACTTTCGTTTTGCAAAACTTATAAATTGCTTCGTTCAAAGTTAACAAGGAGCAGTGATCGGTCAGTATTCCGGCTTCACTGCAATTGGAAACGACAACTGGGTTATCGCGTTTCCAGGTAGTAAACGCCCAACTGAACCATTGCTTTGAAACAGACATAGATTTCAGCGTGCGGAGTTGTTGATTGTTCATATCTGTTTCTAAAACGATGCTGTCTTTTTGTTTTTCGACCATAGACTTCAAACCTTTTCCAGCTGCATCGCTTCCATGACTATGTGAATTTTTCTTGGGATAGGATAAATCCTGTCCGACAAAAAGAATCGGATTGCAGCCCGCCTGATATGCAAGATCATAAGTAACAGATAATACAGTGCCGCCGGGTGTAAGAATGCCTACTTGCGGAGCCATTTTCTGGATTTCTACAAGTGTTGGAATATCTGGGGCGAATTTATTAAAAAATAAAACATCTCCTTGCCACAGCTCAAGAATACTAGGGTGAACAATGGTTGGAACAACAAGGGTAATTCCATGTTGTGGAACATTGCTCAGAAACCGCGCGATTTCTTCTTGAGGGTCTAGTACAACTACAAAATTAGGAACGATATCATGTGACAACAAAGGTTTTAATGCCGCATCGCAGCACAGGATAATAGCTTTTTCGCAGGCCTTTCGCAGATATCTTATATTTTTGTCCAAAGAAGGGCCGGCGCCGACAACAATACAAGGAATATCACGAAATCGATTTTTGAGCGCAATGACTCCAGGGTTTCTTTCAATGTCCTTGCGATTGCTTAGAAAATTTCGTTGCCAGACCTGGTTGAAACGAAGGAGAGTTGCAGATTTGACTTCGCGGATTTGTTCATCGCGGTTCATGGATGTAATGTAACAAAGTCGTCTGCCAGTAACAAGTGAACAAAAAAAAAGACCCGGGCTTTAGCCCGGGTCTCCATAAGATTAAAACTACTAATTTTACCTTACCAGATTCACGGCCTCGGTAAGAAGGTCGTCTGTCGTGGTAATGATCCTTGCGCTGGCCTGGAAGGCCTGCTGTGTTTGAATCAAACTTACAAACTGCTCCGCCAGATCAACGTTTGAAAGCTCCAGCGATTGACCCACAATGGCACCGAAACCACCAGTAGTAGCAAGACCAATTACGGGCTGCCCGGATGCAGCGGATTCAGCAAACAGGTTTTGACCCTGTCGGGTCAGGCCTGAAGGCGCCAGAAAGTCTGCCATAGCTACCTGATATAACGCGTCTGTTTGTCCGTTACTAAAGAGCCCACTGATGATCCCTTCGCTATCGACAGACAGTCCCACTAAAGTACCTGTGGTAAAACCATCCTGAGTCAGTGAGTTATTATTCGATTCTGCTGCAAAGCCTGTCATTTTACCCAGCGTTGCTCCGGCAGTATCAACAAGATCCCAAGTGAGAGATTGCGAGGCAGCAGCAGGATTGGCCGCAGAATAATCAATCACAATAGTTTGATCTGCAAGTGATCCATTAATATCTGAAAGTTGCCCTGAGGTGTCAAAGGTAACCGTTCCCGAGGCACCAGAAGTTATAGTTCCATCTGACGGGCTCATAGTATAAGTCCATGAGTTGGAAGTTGCGACTTTGGTAAATTGAATATTCAAAAGAATTTGTGAACCAACGGAATTAAAAAGGGTGACCGGTGAATTAAAAGTCGAAGCTGCAGTGGCCGCAGAATTCAAGTTGGCCCCCAGTTGAAAAGTGGTGGATGCTTGCGGTGCTGATTGCACACCCGCTAAATCTATATTCGATACGCTGGTGGATACAACATCATTGACAACTTGGTTGCCCTGTAAAATTTCACCGGTGATGGCTTGAACCAATCCACTTTCGTTTAACCTGAATTGGCCAGCCCGCGTATAAAAATTACCCGTTCCGTTATTAACAATAAAGAAACCGGAACCGTCAATAGCCATATCCAAGGCATTGGAAGAAGCTTCAAATGAGCCCTGAGAAAATTGCTGAATGGTTCCCTGGAGTTGTGAACCACGGCCCAATTGACTGGTAACAGATCCGTTGGTCAAAATAGTACTGAAAATATCACTGAATACGGCTTTACTTCCTTTAAACCCGACAGTGTTAACGTTGGAAATATTATCACCAATAATTCCCATTGCCTGGGAATTACCACTTAGGCCAGTGACCCCTGTGAATAATGAACTGACTAAAGACATATTAAATCTCCTCTTTCTATTTTAAAGACTGACTTTTGAAATTTCGTTTACATTGACTTTTTGTCCACCAACAATGGCAAAAGCTTCATTTCCTTCATAAATAATATCTGTTACAAGACCCGCGGCGAAAGTTTTTGTTTCAATGAAATTACCTACGGAATCTTCTGCAGTAATTCCAAAGGAATAGGTTCCTGCAGGAAGTTGTGCGCCTGTGGAATCTTTACCATTCCACACAAATTCTTTTATGCCTGGGCTTGAAGCACCGATACTAACGGAAGCAACATTCGCTCCTGTGGCATCAAAAACATTTACGGTTACATCAGTAGCTTCTTCTTCTAATGAGAAACTCAGGGTTTCTGTTTCCCCTTCTCCCAATTCAAAGCTGTTACCCGGAGCGTCTACGGTTTTTCCAATCAAGTTGACCATGGAAGAATTACTCAGTGCTAAATCAAATGCCTGACTGGCCTCCAGGTTATCGTTGATGTTTGTCAATTGTTCCAGACTACTGAACTGAGCTAACTGTGCAGCAAATTCCTGGCCTTCTTGAGGTGCAAGTGGGTCCTGATGTTCCAGTTGAGCGACCAGAAGTTTAAGAAAATCGGTTTTACCCAGATCGGCTCCTGAGGTTAAAGAAGAACCTTCTGAGTTTGTATTTGGAATCGGGGATAGTCCTGCGATCATATTTTTCTAGTCCTTAAAAAGTTAATTACAATTTTCTTTAAGCCAGTACGCTGATAGATTGGTTTCCATCAAAAATAAATTGAGTGTTTGTTTCTTCAAACTCTAAATCGATTTCAGATGAGGCGGTTTGTTCTGCATTCAAAGGGTTGGATGAATCCTTGTCGCCCAGCCCCTTTCCATTTTGGTTGGAGTTTTCAGATTCACCACCGACGGTTACTGAAAAGCTGTCGACCTTAAGACCTTGATCACTCATTGCATCGCGAAGCTGTCCGAAGTTATTTTCAATTGTCTGCTTCACTGCTTGATTTTCGGCAATGATGACTGTGCGAACAGAATCACCTACCGTAGAAATGTTCAATCGAACGGTTCCCAATGAAGGCGGGTCGAGCTTGACATGAACTTCATTTTGAGCACCGGTGGTGCGAACATTTAGTTTATTTACAATTTGGTTTATGATTTTGGTTTCCGATGCTCCGCGAGCAATCAGTTTTTCTGGCAAAACTGCTTTGTTGGCTTGGGTTGCCTTAATGGCGTTGTCTGCTGCAGCGGTGGGGGCTTGCACTTGAAGGTCTGGTCCTGCTTTAGCGGATTCAATTCCTTTAAATGCTCCCGCGTCTTTTCCACCCTCAGTTTGAACCAACGTCGCTTGGGCGTTATTGTCTTTCAAAAGTTGACTTAGGTTGGAGTCTTTAGCTCCCTTATCTCCTGTAGATTCTTGAGGAGTGATGCGTGGAGCTTCATCAGTTTTGGGAGTATTAGAGAGCTTTTCGAGTGAAGCAGCGCGATCCGTTTTTTCTGTCTTATTGGAAATTTCTTTTGCCTGGGTGTATGCACCCGCTTCATTTCCTTTATCCTTTTGTTCTGCATTTTTAGATGTTTGAGTTTGTTCTGCCTGTTTTAAAGTATTTTTTTCTGCCGAGGAAACCTGTTCGGCCTGAGCATCTTTTTTAATATTTAGTTCGAGGGCTTTATCAACTTCTTTTTGTGCAGGGGTAGCGGTTGTGGTTGTTGCTGGAGTTTTGAGATGGTTGAGTAAATTTTTTGCCTGCTCATCACTCAAACCTGATTTTTTAAGTAGGTTAATGGCTTCGCCTTCATGTTGCTGAAGTCGTGCGATAAGTTCACTTTCGGAAAGAGCATCAATATCCTCTCCTACTGTGATTACATTTTGATTCAGGCCTTGGGCGAGAGTTTGTAATAATGATTCAAAATCCACATCACCATTTAGTCCAAGATATTCTAGTAAAGCTTCAAACTCTTCTTGTTCAATCCCAAGCTCTTTTAATTTTTGAGAAAAAGCCGCGCTTTGTTCCAAGGCAGTATCTTTATCTACTGTATTGGTTGGGGTGACCGATTCATTACCAATGGATGCCGTGGTCTCCTCATACTTTCCCGAATCCGTTTCAGATTTGTCGTTATTATTTTTAATTTTAGGCTTTAATTTTTCAGCCTGTCCTATTTGGTCTTGGTTATTGTTTTGCGCCGAATCTCCAGGGTTTGCCTTTTGCGCTTGGTCTACTCGATCCGTGGCATTGTTTAGAAAATCATTAAAATCGCTATCACTTCCGAAATCTGGTTTGGGAGTGGTCGGTTCAATAGGGGGTTGGGGGGAAAACAAAGCTAAAACGCTTGAGTTGCTTGGCATCGATTAATTTCCGTTTAAGGGTTGTAAATATTATCCTGCAACCATTACTTGAGCAAAACCGATGCCAAATTCAAAAATAAATAATAAACACGTTTATTTATATAGACTTATAGAGTTTCCATATATTGAAAAATGCAGGTAAAACCGGTAAAAACTACCCTTTAGGAGGGAAATTTTTCCCTGTAATCGGGGGCATGGACATTTTAAATTTTCATTTTTTCATACAGTGGGTCTAAATGGCTTCCTTTCAAAATTCGGTAACTTATTGAATTGTAATGATTATTTAATATGGCATGTCAATTGCTATTCTATTTA
>Ga0114932_10000118_pt1 | contig 90914 bp, 81 predicted proteins | sample 2SBtaG_2_FD_87286 | JGI IMG/M metagenome (GOLD analysis project Ga0114932, IMG submission 87286) | Deep subsurface microbial communities from Kolumbo volcano to uncover new lineages of life (NeLLi) - 2SBTROV12_ACTIVE470 metaG | ecosystem: Environmental > Aquatic > Marine > Volcanic ...
GTCGCCGCCCTCCTGGACGATGTGCGTCGTGTTGTGGGCGAGGTGATAGAAGAGCGCGACGGGCAACACGGAGTAGGCGTACCCGACGAAGAGCTCGCGGAAGCCGACCCCCGAGGCGGCCGTCCAGCGCGCGGCGGCCCAGGTGCAGGCGGCGTAGACGGCCACCGGGACCACCGAGACGAGCGCCATCCCCACCGTGAAGGCCCCCAGGCGACCCAGCCCGAGGATGTCCGCGATCGTCCCCACGAAGTCGGACTGCCCGGGCACGAGGTTCTCCCAGACGGGCGTCATCGAGAAGCCGTGGAAGGCCGTCAGAGCGAGCAGGGTGAGGGCGAGCCACGCCTCGTCCATGCGGGGCGTGCGCACACGCGACAGGTCGCGCCCCAGGGAGCGGATCCGGAACGTCGGCTGGTTCAGCCCGCAGGTCTTCACGCAGTCGGTGCACAGCGTGCAGTAGGTCGACTCGTTCACCTCGGACAGGTCGAGGCCGGTGGGGCACGGCGCGCCCTTGTCGTTGCCGTGCAGGCAGTCGTGCGTCGTGCAGGACGCGCAGGCCCGGGTGTCGCGGGCGCGCAGCTCGACGGGCGAGAACATCGAGTACATCCCGCTGACCCGCCCCACGAAGCAGAAGGACCGGCAGAACGCCTTCTTCTCGAACGTCAGCGCCGAGCCCACGGCCACCGCGGCCATGCCGATCCCCAGGTAGGCCGTCTGTCGCGGGTTGTTGGTCACGCCGAAGCCCATCTCGAGCCACGTCAGCACGACGAACAGGACGATCGCGGGGTAGACGTTGCGAAGCCACGCCGGCAGCACGACGCCGAGGGAGAGCGACGCGCGGCGCTTCCAGAACGAGAGGCGCGTGGCGAGGTCGCTGAGGGCGTCCCACGGGCACACGAAGCACCAGACGTTGCCCAGCAGCGCCACGGCGAAGATCAGGCCCGCCCACCACAGCGTCCACACCAGGACGGGGGCGATGTTGTTCGTGAAGGAGCCGAAGAGGCCCGCGTGGATGGTGAAGACGAAGAGCGCGAGCACCGGGGCCTGGAAGAGGAACCGGAACCAGGGCTTGCGGACGAAGTTCCGAATCGGCGAGCGGCGGGTCAGCTCCAGGGTGCGGGGCTCGCCGTACTCGAGGCCGAAGCGCTCGACGATCACGAACGACAGCACGATGACGGCCGCCACCGCCGCCCCGAACAGCGGCGCGGGGATGCCGTCCATGATCATGACGAGGCCGCCGTCGTCGCCCACGAGGTGGGTCATGCCCGCGTGGTCGTGGCCGCTGTGATCGCCTCCCGCTTCCCCGAAGTCGCAGTCGTACGGGGTGCTCACGGAGCAGCCTCGGGCGCGCGCGGCGTGAACCTGCGCTTGCGTCCGGCGGCGGCGAGCCCGAAGAGCAGCAGCGGCACGCCCAGGAGTACGCCGATGAGGGCCCAGTTGACGCGGTCGGCGGCGAGGTCGACGCGGAACGGGAGGCGCAGGGGCGGCGTGTCCTGGTCCAGCTCGAACACCAGGTGGTAGAGGCCCGACTCGGGGAGGGTGACCCGGGTGCGGTAGACGGTCTCCTCGTCCGGTTCGAGGCGGTCGAAGGTCGCGACGATCTCTCCGTCGAGCTCCACCGACAGGGTCGTGCTGCCGCGGTAGGGGACGTCGTCCTGGAGATCGTAGACGTACGCGAAGATCCGCACGTCGTCGGGGGTGTCGGACGTCTCCCGCTCGAGCCCCTGGAAGTTGAACAGCGTGGCGCCGAGCTCCCAGCGGTCGACGATGCGGATGGTCTCGTCCGTGGGGACCTGCGGGTAGTTCTCGAAGTAGCCGTAGTGGGGCAGGCCCTTGTTGTGGTGGGCCTCGGCGGGGGCGGGCGCGAGGGCCGCCCCGGCGGCGAGGGCGAGGGCGGCGACGGCCGCGGCGCCTCGGCGGGTCGGCATGGGGACGACGATCGCGTGCCCCAGCTTGCCGTCGGGGCAGGCCGGGGCGCACTTGCCGCAGGAGTCGCACGTCGGGCGGTGGGTCTCGCGGCCGGGGAAGAGCCCGTAGGGGCACACGCGGCGACAGAGGTCGCAGGACGACGGGCAAGGCTTCGTCGCGTCCTTGCGCAGCTGCAGGACGGACCCGCGCCCCACCAGCTCGAGCAGGGCCCCGGTGGGGCAGAGCGACCGACACACCTGCCCCGGCGCGACGGCGAGGTCCACCAGGAACAGGACCCCGAACCACGCGGCCGCGGCGCCCACCGTGCCCCCGAGGATCCAGACGTGCAGGCCGCCCGAGAGCGCGAGGTAGGGCAACACGAAGCCGAACACGGCGGCCCCGGCGAACGCCCCGAAGACCAGCGCCGCGAGGCCCAGAGGGAGGCCCACTCGAGGGATCCGGAGGGCGGGCAGCTCGATCCCGAACCGCAGCAGCCCGAGGCGCGCCGCGGACGCGGCCTCGAAGCCGAGTCGGGCGGGGCAGAGCCAGGAGCAGAACACCTTGCCCAGCGCCAGCGCGATGCCGAGCGGGATGAGGGCGCCCAGGAGCATGGAGCCCGGGGGCATGGAGCCCTGCGCGGCGACGGCGGCGACCGACCAGGGGTCCGTGAGGGGGACGTCCGCCACTCGGGCCGCCCACGGGCCGCCCAGGAAGCCGTCGGACACCTCGGCGGGGTCCCCGAACCAGCCGAGGAAGGTCTCGTTCCAGGCGTACATCCGGCCCCAGAACTCGTGCGTCATGAGGCCCACGATGCGGGCGCTGTTGTGGGCCTCCTTGAAGTTGCGCCAATACATCGAGAGGGGCGCATAGACGACGAACGCGGCGGCGGTGAGCTGCACCAGCTTGCGCAGGATCTGGAGGCGCCGACCCCGACGCGGCGTCTTCATGTCCGCGCCACGGGGAGGATGCGGATGGCCTGGGGGACGTGGATGCAGGCCTGCTCACAGAGCCCGCAGCCGACGCACTCGTCGGCGTGCACGGTCGGTCGCTCGAACAACCCGATGCTCATCGCCACCCCCGGGAAGGGGCACGCGCGGTAGCAGACGCCGCAGGTGCGGGCCGGCTCGGCGTAGGAGTAACACATGCCCTTGTTGAGGCGAGCGAGGCCCATCCTGGTCGTGCCGGGGACGACGTCGGGGTCCGGGTCCTGCGGTCGCAGGGCCCCGGTGGGGCACACCTGCGTGCACTTCATGCAGGCGATGCAGCCGCGCTCCCGAGGCACGACGTAGGGGGTGCCGAGCTCCACGATCCCCCGCTCGAAGCCGCGGAACTGCAGGGTGCCGTTGGGGCACACGTCGCCGCACTGGTAGCAGCGGATGCACTTGCTGAGGAACTCGGCCTCGGGGACGGCCCCGGGCGGCCGGATCGCGGGCATGGCCGCGGCGTCGGGGGCGCCCGCGAGCTTCCCGGCCAGCCCTGCGGCCCCCGCGAAGAGGACGGCGAGGGCGCCGCGGCGAGTGGTGGTCTCCTCGGCCATGCGGAGGCAGAGGAGCAAGGCTCGTGCCGAATCACACCGTCCGGAGTCGATCACGCCCACGAAGGCGGCCTCGTCGCAGCTTCACCGCTCCGAACAATCCGAGGACCAAGGCCCCCGGGAGCAACGCCCACCGCGGAGTCGGCGCAGACTGTGTGGGCCGGCACAGGGCCCCGGAGGTGCCGGCGAGGGGTCCGTTCTCGAGCGTCCAGCGCAGGCGCTCGGTCGTGAGGATCCTCGCCTCGTACAGCGACGGACGCGGGACCGACCGCGGCGCCGACGGCCCCTCGAAGACCACCCGGTCGGCGCCTCCCGAGCCCTCGACGACGACGGTCAGGGGACCGCGCCACGGTGTCCCGGGGGTCTCCTCCAGGTAGACGCGCAGCGCGATCTCCTCGGCGGAGACCCGGGCGACGCCCACCTCCAGCGCACGATCGTCCACGTCGTGGGCGGTGAAGCAGACGTCGGCTTCGCCCTCGGGCTCGGCGGGGGGCATGAACGGGGAAGACCAGGGGGCCGTGCCCGAGACGATGCGGGGGGCGGGGACGGCGCAGGCGGCCAGGAGGACGACGACCCCGACGCCGATCGCAGGGGTCCCCTTCCACCACCGCGGGCGGTGCAGGCCGATCCCGAGCCGCGTGTTGGGGCACACCGGGACGCAGCGCCCGCAGCCGTCGCAGTCGGGGTCCTTGAACGCGACGCGCGGGTCGAGGCCGAGCCAGCAGGCCTCGAGGCACGAGTCGCAGCCGGGCGGGCCCGCCCACCACGGGTGGAACTCGAGGCAGCCCGCCGTGCACACCCCGCCGCCGCCTCGCATCCGGAGAGCGAGACCCCCCCCGCCGAGACGACGAGGAGGGTCAGCGCCTCACCTCGGGTGGTCCCCACCGTCTAGGTCGGGATCTTCTCGACTCGCGCGGCGAGCTTCTTGAAGTCGACCTGGCCGCTGACCGGATCGAAGGCCCGGTGGCTGACGCCGTTGGCCAGCCAGCGGTTCTTCTTGGGGTCGGCGCTGTCCGCGACGCTGAGGTTCCAGGGGCTGAACATGTAGCCCTTGGGGACCAGGTTGCGGGCCGGCTTGACCACCGAGTCGAGGCCGATCGACACGCGGGCGTCGTAGTCGCCGCGGCGGGTGTAGATGCGGACCCACTCCCCGTCGACGAAGCCCATGGCCGCGGCGTCGTCCGGGTGCATCTCGATGTACTGCTCGGGCACGAGGCGTCGGGTGGTGCCGGACCGGATCGTCTTGGCGGTGTGGAAGTGCTCGTAGACCACCCCGAGGCCCAACCACATCGGGTACTTGTCCTTGGGCACCTGGTCCCAGGCCTTGTCGCGGTGGTCCTTGTCCGGAATCTCCGGGGTGAGGGCCATGTCGCGGGCCTTCTCCAGCAGCTCGTAGTTGTCGATGGCGTAGAACTCCTCTTCGCCCTTCGCGCCGAAGCGCATCAGCTGCTTCGTGATCTCCTCGCGCTGCGAGTAGTCCTGCTCGCACAGGTGGATGTGCAGCTTGCCGTCGGCGTGCCGGAAGGAGCCGTAGGGCTTCTCCTGCCACGACGCGTCCTCCTGGTCGAGGTACCGACGCTTCGTGCCGCCCGCCTTGGCCACCTCGTAGGTGGGGGCCGGCCACTGGATGCCGCGGTGGTTGCGGATCTGGTCGTAGAGGCCGATGCCGTCGCGCTTCTCGACCTCGAGGAGCCCGGTCATGTCGGCGTCGGAGCCCTTGCTCGCCAGCACGACGTCCCGGAACACGTCCTCGGGGTTGTAGAAGCCGTTCTCCATCTTCTTGTAGGGGAAGATCGCCTCCCCATCGAGGCCGAGGGCGGTGGCGATCTTCTTGCCCTTGTCGATCACCATGTCCATGTCGGGCAGGGTGTTCGGCACCGGGTTCGCCGTGCCGTCGGTGACGTAGAAGCGGCGCTCGGACTGGATGTACGTGCCGCCCACCCACTCGCCCCACGTGGCGGCGGGGAGGATGACGTCGGCGTACAGGTTGTTGGGCGCGTGCCGGTAGATCTCCTGCACCACGTTGAACGTCCGGGTGAGCGCCGGGCGGACGAGGTTGAACTGGTCCGGCAGGTCGATGTGGGTCGCGTAGATGAGGAACATCGCGTCGACTTCCTTCTTCAACGCGCGCTCCATCATCCCGATGGCCATGCCTCGGTTGGACATGGTCGCCACCTCGGCCAGCCGCTCTCGCGGGATCCGCCAGGCGTCGGCGATGTGGTCTCGCCAGGCCCCGTTCTTGAGTCCCTGGTTGAACGGAAGCCGCCCGGTGAGGCCGCCCGTGAGGCGCTCGCCCATGGCGTTGGGCTGGCCGGTCATGGAGAAGGGACCGCAGCCAGGTCGGCCGATGTTGCCCGTCAGCGCCATCAGGTTGATGAGGGAGACGGTGTTGTTCTGGCCGTGCAGGTGCTGGTTGTAGCCGATGCCCCAGAAGGACAGGACGCCGCCCTGGCCGCGCTCCTTGCCCTTGACGCTGGCCTCGGCCCACTTCTGGGCGACCTGGTCGAGGTACTCGGGGTCGACCATCGTCATGTCGGCGACCTTCTCGGGGCGGTACCGAGCGTTCACGCCCTCGACGTACTTCTCCCAGCCCGCCGTGTGGTTCTTGAGCAGGTCCCAGTCGACGGCGTCCTTGTATTTGTTGAGCATCAGCCACGCCATCGCGTTGTGGATGCTGATGTCGCCGTTGATCGTGCGGAAGTGGTACGAGTTTTCGACCCCGCCGATCTCCTCGTACCCCATGACCGTGCCGGTGCGGCGCGGGTCGACGATGAGGGTGGGGATGTTGTTCTTCTTCTTGTGGTCGGCGATGCGCCAGAAGACGATCGGGTGCGCGCCGCGGGCGTTGTGGCCCCAGTGCGTCACCATGTCCGCCATCTCGATGTCCTCATAGGACGTCGGCGGGGTGTCGGAGCCGAGCGACTTGAAGTAGCCCGTGACGGCGCTCGTCATGCACATGCGCGCGTTGGCTTCGATGGTGTTCGAGCCGAGCACGCCCTTCATGAAGAGGTTCTCGAGGTACTGACCCTCCACCGGGAGCTGGCCGGAGCCGTACAGGCCCACGGCGTTGCCGCCCTTGGCCTTCACGATCTTGACGATGTTGTCGACGATGATCTCTTCGGCCTCTTCCCAGGTCGTCTCCCGCCACACGTCGTCGTCGAAGCTGCCCTTGGTCTTGGAGACGTGGCCGTTGAGCGGGTCGGACATGTCCTTGCGCACGAGCACCTTCTGGAGGCGGTCGACGTAGATGGCCTCGTTGGACGAGAGGCCCTTGATGCACTGCAGGCCCTTGTTGGTGGGGTGCTTCGGGTCGGGGATCATCCCCACGACCTTCCCCTTCTCCACCTGGATCAGCGTGCCGCAGCCCACCCCGCAGTAGGGGCACTGGGCGAGCAGGTTGGTGGGGACGTCCTTCTCCGGGGGCTCGGAGGACAGGACCTCGAGCTTCGGGTGGGACGGCATGTCGGGCTTGGCGGCCGTCCCGCCTCCGGATCCGCTCCCGCACGCGGCGGCGGCGACTCCGCCCGCGACGGCGGCCCCGGCCATGAACCGACGGCGCGTGAAGCCGCTGGGCACGGGATCTTCGGGGAGCTCGGACATGAGCTCCGCGGGCTTGTTGCGGGAGATGAAATCGTTGTGCTCGTTGGACATGCTTCTGCTCCCGCTACCAGGCGTTGGCCCGGAGGTATTGGATGATCGAGTCGACTTCTTCGTCGGTGAGGTTGGCGACGGCCACGGGCGACTTCTCGTCGAAGGACCGCATGGCGGTGTTGTCCTTGCCCAGGCGCACGATGGCTCGCAGCGTCCCGTTGGACGCTTGGCCCAGGAACCCCTTGCGGCCGATGCCGGTGCCGGCGCCCGCCTCCGAGTAGCCGGCGGCGCTGCGGCCGTGGCAGCGGCTGCAGATGTCCTTGTAGAGGGCCTCGCCGGTCTTCTTGTCGCCCTTGAGCTCGGACTCGTCGAGCTCGACGCCCGGCGTGGTCTGCCAGGACCGGATGTAGGAGACGATGTTGTTCACCGTCTCCTCGGGGAACGCGGTGCCCCAGGCGATCATGTTCGTGCCCTCGCGGCCCTCGACGATCGTCTTCTTGAGGAACTCGTTGGAGACGACGGCGAGGTAGCTGGACGAGTTGAGGCGGGGGGCGATGCCGACCTTGCCCTCGCCCTCCACTCCGTGGCAGCCGCCGCAGGCCGCGTAGGACACCTTGCCCGCGGCGACGGCGTCGGCGTCCCCGGGCGCCTGGTCCGCGCGGTGGATGTCGCCGGCGGTGGCGGTGAGGGCGAGCCCCCCGAAAACGAGGGCGGTGGTTGCGAGCAGAGAGAACGGTTTCACGGAGCCTCCTGGAACGTTGCGCATACGTCGCGCCACGGAGGAGCAAGAACCGTGCGCAGGTTCTACGGGAGAGCGGGCAGTCGATCAGGTCATGAGGTGTGCCGACCGGCACAAGGGGGGGCGGGCCCTGTGTGCCAGGGCCCACAGGGATCAGTCGTCGGCCTCCGCGGCGCGACGCTTCGCCTCGGCGAGCCGCTCGGCGGCCTGCTCGGCCTCCCAGGCGGCGTCCTCCTCGGCGCGGATGCGCGCGCGGCGGAGGTCTCGGAACACCGCGTAGAAGCGGAACGCGGCGGCGGCGAAGAGGAAGTAGGCGACGGTCGCCCGGGACTCGAGGAAGGTCCCGGCGATGATCAGGAGGAGGCCGGTGGTGAGGAGGCCGACGGCGGCTTGGGCCCCCGGGCTGCGTGTGATTCGACGCATCATCCGGCTGGTACCCTCCGCGCCATGCTTTCGGTGACGGTCGTGATGTTCGCATACAACGAAGCGGAGAACGTCGAGGCGTGCCTCGACGAGGCGCTCCGTTTCCTGCGCGAGACGACCTCCGATCACGAGATCGTGTTCGTGAGCGACGGTTCCACCGACGACACCGCGGAGGTCGCCCGGGCGTTCGCGGATCGGCAGGCGCCCGGGGAGCTCAAGGTGGTGTCCTACAGCCCGAACCGAGGAATCGGCGGGGCCCTCAAGGCGGGGTTCGCGGAGGCGACCAAGGAGTGGGTCACGTTGTTGCCCTGCGACGGTCAGGTGCCGCCCCACGGCCTCAAGAACCTGTTCGATGTGGTGGAGAAGGACGCCGCCGTCGACATCGTCACGTGCCACTTCCCGGACCGCTTCAAGGAGGCCGACAACCTCTATCGCAAGGTCCTGAGTCGCGGACTCCGGGTGCTGATGTGGGCCACGACCGGGGTCAGCCGGAAGCTCGACGGCGTGTACCTCCTCCGTCGCGACGACCTGCGGCGCATCACGCTGAAGTCCGACACCTTCTTCCTGAACCTGGAGCTGCCGATCCGCGCCATCCGCGCGGGCCTGGCTCCGGGGGCGACGACCATGCACATCCGGCCCCGCATGGCGGGGGAGTCGAAGGTGGCCAACTCGCGGCGCATGAAGCAGGTGCTCAAGGACCTCGTGAGCCTCGGGGTGGAGCTCCGAACGTCGCGCAGCCCGTCCCTGCGATGATCCGGTCGGCATGACGGACCGCAACCTCACGCGTCACCTCGGCACCGTCTCGGCGGACGACCGCGCCCGCGTCCTCGGCCACCGCGCGGCCTGCCTCTGGTTCACTGGGCTGTCGGGCTCGGGGAAGTCGACCCTCGCGCGGGCCGTGGAGGCGCGGCTCGTGGAGCGCGGCGTGGCCGCCTACGTGCTGGACGGCGACAACGTCCGCCTGGGGCTCAATCGCGACCTGGGCTTCGCGCCCGAGGATCGGGCCGAGAACATCCGGCGGATCGGCGAGGTCGCGAACCTGTTCGTGGACGCCGGGATGCTCGTGCTGACGGCGTTCATCAGCCCCTACCGCGCCGACCGCGCGCAGGCCCGCGCCGCCGTGGGGGGCGCGTTCGTGGAGGTGCACGTCGCGGCGTCGCTCGAGGTGTGCGAGGCCCGGGACCCCAAGGGCCTCTACCGGCGGGCCCGGGCGGGGGAGATCCCGCAGTTCACCGGCATCAGCGCGCCCTACGAGGCCCCCGAGGACCCGGAGATCCGCGTGGACACCGGGGCGATGTCGCTGGACGAAGCGGTGGACGTGGTCGTCGCGGCGCTCGAGGCGCGCGAGATTCTGTAGCCGCGGAGGGAGTCTCACGTCGGGGCATATCGCGGCGACATACGGCATGTCGGCGAGATTTGGTCGTTCAACCGGGCATATCGCGGCGACATACGGCATGTCGGCGGGATATGACCGCCCAGCCGGATTGCCGAACCTCGCAGCCCGGGCGTGCTGAGCCCTAGGGCTCCTCGACGCAGGGCGGCCGGTTCTGGCAGCCCGTCCCGCCGACCTCCTCGTTCTCGAGGACGTAGGGCCGGGGGGGCACGGTGTAGTCGCACACGCCCTGCCCGATGCAGTACTCGCCCGACTTCTCGTTGGAGACGGCGCCGCAGGAGTCCCGCACGCGCATCTCGAAGTCCAGGAAGACGTCCTGGGCGAACTCCTCGGAGCAGAGGATCCAGTCCACCTCGCCGAGCGTGGCGGTCGGGTCCGGGATCTGCTCTTCCCCGAGCCACAGCGAGTCGGTCTGGAAGCCCGCGACCTCGGCGCTGATGTAGCCGCCGCGCATGTTCGGCGGGGAGCCGCCGTCCACCGGATCGAGCCAGTCGAAGTGGATGCACATGACCCACAGGCCCGTGTCCTCTTCTTCCCACGAGTTCAGCTCGAGGTTGTTGATGGCCGGGGCCCCGTTGCCGACGCATTCCTCGGGCGGCGAGTAGACGCCAGGGACGTCCGTGCAGCCCGTCAGGGCGAAGAGGAGGGCGGTGATGAAGGCGAGGCGATGCACGGCGAGCAGTCTACCCGATCACCCGAACGCCACTTCCCCGAAACCGTGCGCCCGGGCGGGGCCCATGCCCACGTAGTGGAGCGCGCGCAGGAGCCGCTCGAAGGGGGCGAAGTCGCCCTTCCAGGTGACGTTGCCGAGGAGCGAGCCGATGGCGTCCGGGCCCTCCGAGACGCCGCCCACCGAGCGCGCCGCCAGCTCCACGACGCGGGTGTGATCGGCCGCGATCTCGATGCTTCGCGCGGCGCGCAGGAGGTCGTCGGCGGGCAATCTCGGGCCCCGGTGTCCCGTGCGATGCATCCAAGTCGCGAGCCCGCGGCCGGCGCGGTCGAGCACCAGGGGGAAGGCGGCGTGCGGCGTGCCGACCTCCCCGAGCCGGTTCAGCGTCGTGGGGCTCAGGAACGCCCAGGTGAGGCGGCCGCTGCGGGCCCGAGGCTCCGCGACGTCCGCGAGCGGCAGCAGCATGTCCTCGGCGGGCACCTTCTTGGCCGAGCGCCACCGCGGCTCGTCTTCGGCCGAGGCGCGGATGTACTGGATCGTCCTCCAGTCCACGTCGCCGTCGCGATCGTTGCCCAGGGCGCGCACGAGCTGGTCGGCGTCCCGGGCCGAGCGCCCGGCGAGGATGAGCTCGATGCGGGTCGTGGCGCCGATCACGCCCTTCCCCTGCATGGCCATCGACGCGCGCAGGGCGATGGGGGCCCAGGGGTCCCCGATGCCGGAGCCCGGCCCCACCTCGTGGCGCCCGAGCAGCTGATGCGACGGGCACGACCGCCGGACGCACTTCAGGCCGCAGGTGCACAGGGCCCGATCCACGGCGCCGCAGACCCACCCGTGCAGGCGAGGGCCGGGGTTCCGCCCGAACGCCGTCTTCCGGCGGAGGTCTCCGACGAGCCGGAGACGCACGATCGGCCAGCCCCGCAGCGCGTCCGCGACGGCGGCGTCGATCACCGGCGTGTCCGCAGGGGCGCCGGGCGGGACCGCCACGTCGATGGGCGGCGGCAGGCCGCGGTCCGCGTGGCGGGCGTCCGGGCGGTTGAACCAGCGGTGGGTGCGCGGGTGCTTCACTTCGTCAGTCTCCGCCCGCGTCGGGCATCTCGCCGGTGATGACGGCGCGGGCCACGGCCGCGGGATCGAAGAACCCGAGGATGCTCTCGAGCGTCTCCTGAGAGGTCGTGGGTGCGCTCTCGGACTCGAGGAACCAGCGACTGCCCGGGGGCTCGCCGCCCGCGCCGAGGGAGTCCTGGGTGGCCGTGAACCGCGCCCGGGGCGGCCCGTCGTCCTCGATCAGCCGCCACCCGTCCGGGGGCGCGGGCGCGTCCTCGTCCACCTGCACGAACGAGAGCGTGACCACCTGGCCCGTGTGATTCACGAGGGTGAAGCGCGTGACGCTCTGGCACACGCCGTCGACGGTGCGCTTGCCCGCGCGCGGCCACAAGACGATGGTCTCGCGCACCTCCGTGGGCAGCCGCTTCGCCCGGTCCGTGGCCTTCGGGTGGCCCGAACACGTCTTGCCGAGGGCGAGGTCGGGGTCCTCCGGAGCCGGGCTGTCACGAGGACCCGCCCACGCCGTCGCGGCGAGGAGCGCCGCGGCGACGAACAGTGCGCAGGAGGGGAGGCGTCGCATCCGCCGCAGCGTACCCGGTCCTGGTGTCAATCCGGTCTGGCACAGCAGAAACCCCCTTGGTACAAACCGCGCCCGCACCCGCTCCCGCGGGCCTCGGAGGAGATCCCATGACGCTGATTCGCACCGCCACCGCCGCCCTGCTCGCGGCCGCCCTGCTCGTCCCCGCCGCCGCCTCGGCCGACGACGACCCCCGCAACTACTACCAGCTGCCCGACGCCGTCGAGCTCGACGGAGTGCGCATCGAGTTCCGGGAGGCGTGGGCCGAAGAGGACTACGTGAAGGTGAAGATCAAGATCACCAACGAGTCCGCGGACTACATCTTCTTCCACAAGCACGAGGCCGCCTTCGACGGCGACTTCGGGAGCCTCAAGGCGCACGACGGCAAGAAGAAGAAGCCGATCATCATCGACCCCAAGAAGTCGAAGAACCACACTTGGAAGATCGACGGCGAGAGCGGCTTCCTGGTGAAGGACTTCGAGGTGAAGCTCGGCGGCTTCTACCGGGTCAGCTCGGACGGGGAGGTCGTCGAGGCGGCCGACTTCCAGCTGCCCGCGTCGCGCAACGACTTCGAGGCCGGCCCGTTCAAGTGCAAGCTCAAGAGCAAGGTCTACCAGGAGACCAAGGAGACCAAGGCCGAGTTCGAGTGCGCCTACAAGGGCGAGGCCGTCGGCTGGATCGACTCCGCGTCCCTGGGTGTGCGGGTGGACAAGGTCAGCGAGAAGGCCGCCGACACGACGGTCGGCATGGAGTTCGCGAACGACGACAAGAAGCCCAAGAAGACGATGCTCAAGCCGAGCGACAAGGCCTCCTTCGCGGCCGTCTTCCACATCGAGTACAAGCTGACCGACATGCAGTTCAGCACCCTCAACATCCTTTGGCGGAACACGTTCGCCGAGTCGAAGATCCAGGCGCTGGACGTCGAAGAGGTCGAGTTCGAGTTCGACGAGGAGCTGACCCGCGAGAAGGCGGAGGACTGAGTCCGTGGCCCACGACTTCCTCGAGACCCTGGGCCTCGTCGGCACCCAGTCCGGCGCCAACGACGGCGGCGCCTGGCTGGCGACGCGCGGCGATCTGCTGACGGTCACCACGCCCGTGGACGGCTCGACCATCGGGTCGGTCCGCATGGCGACGCGCGAGCGATACGAGGAGGTCGTGGCCGCCACGCAGGCGTCCTTCCGCACCTGGCGACACGTCCCCGCCCCCGTCCGTGGTGAGGTGATCCGCAAGCTCGGCGTCGAGTTCCGTCGCTACAAGACCGAGCTGGGCGCCCTCATCTCCCTCGAGATGGGGAAGATCCGGGCCGAAGGCGAGGGCGAGGTGCAGGAGTGCATCGACGTCTTCGACTTCGCGGTCGGCCTGTCGCGTCAGCTCTACGGCAGCACGATGCACAGCGAGCGCCCGAACCACCGCATGTACGAGCAGTGGCACCCCCTGGGCGTGATCGGGATCATCACCGCGTTCAACTTCCCGATGGCGGTGTGGGCCTGGAACGCGGCCATCGCGGCCGTGTGCGGCGACACGATGATCTGGAAGCCGTCCGCGAAGACGCCCCTGTGCGCCATCGCGATCCAGAAGATCGTGGACCGGGTGTTCGGTGAGGCCGGTCACTCCGGCGTCATGGCGACCATCGTGGGCACCGATCAGGACGTCGGGGAGGCGATGATTCACGATCGTCGGCTGCCGCTGATCTCCGCCACGGGGTCGTGCCGCATGGGGCGCCACGTGGGGGCGGCCGTCGCCCAGCGCCTGGGTCGATCGCTCCTCGAGCTCGGCGGGAACAACGCGATCATCGTCGACGAGACGGCGGATCCGGATCTGGTGGTGCGCGCCGTGCTCTTCGGGGCCGTGGGCACGGCGGGCCAGCGCTGCACGACCACGCGCCGCCTCATGGTCCATCGCTCCCACGTGAGCGCCGTGCGCGACGCCCTCGTGGCCGCCTACAAGACGGTCCCCATCGGCGATCCGCTCGCCGACGGCACGCTCATGGGGCCCCTCATCGACGACGACGCGGTGGCCCAGTTCTCGGCCGCCGTGGACGCCGCGCGCTCCCAGGGCGGCGAGGTCCTCACCGGGGGCGACGTCCTCGACCGGCCCGGCCACTACGTCTCCCCCGCGATCGTGTGGAGCGACGAGCGGCTGCCGATCTCGCGGCACGAGACCTTCGCGCCCATCCTGTACGTGACGCCGTTCGACGACCTGGCCGACGCCATCGACGACCAGAACGACGCCGACCAGGGCCTGTCGTCCGCCATCTTCACGAACCACATGCGCAACGCCGAGCGGTTCCTGGGCCATGGCGGGAGCGACTGCGGCATCGCCAACGTCAACATCGGCACCTCCGGGGCCGAGATCGGCGGCGCGTTCGGCGGCGAGAAGGACACCGGCGGCGGGCGTGAGGCGGGCTCGGACTCCTGGAAGGCGTACATGCGCCGCCAGACCTGCACGATCAACCACGGGACCGACCTGCCCCTGGCGCAGGGCATCTCCTTCGGTTGAGCGCCCCGACGCGCGTCTTCATCGACGGGGGCGCACGCCCGTGCCCTTTCGCCCACGGGGGTCGCGCCGTATCCTGACCCGCGATGCGACGAACTGCTCTGCTCCCGCTCGCCCTGCTGTTCGCCGCGAGCCCGACCTCCGCCGACGACGGGCTCATGACCTACACCCTGAAACCCGCGGTCCAGAAGGGGCAGGGCTACCCGCAGGTGAACGTCAAGGCGGGCTCGGACTACAAGAAGCTCGAGCTGGTCTGCGAGCGGTCGGACGGGGAGACCGTCACGCTGACGTCCGGCGCGATCTCGGCGGGCAAGGTCAAGACCTTCGACCTCGAGCAGCCCGAGGGGGAGCTCCGCTGGAGCTGCGAGGCGCGGGGCTGGTACGGCAGCGGCGAGGGCGAGTACTTCGACCTGCCCATGAGCTTCGCCGCGTTCCTCGGCGGCGGCCTGAGCATCGAGATTCCGCGCGCCGAGATCGACCGTCAGGCCCGGATGCTGGTGGCCAAGGCGGACCGCACGGTCGTGTCCGCCCACGTGACCGTCATCGCCGAGGACGGCCCGGCCTTCGACGCCGACGTCGACGTGATGGAGAACGAGCCCGGCGACGAGATCCTCATCGAGTGGCAGGGGCCCGAAGAGGTCCTCCGCCTCGACATCACCCTGCACGACAAGTGGGGCTTCTACGCCTTCGAGAACATCTTCCCGTGGTCGCTCGAGATCCCGCACGACGACGTCAACTTCGCCACCGGCTCGCACGCCATCGAAGAGGCGGAGATGAAGAAGGTCGACAAGGCCTGGCGGGAGCACATCAAGGACAAGGTCGAGGCCTACAGCCAGTACGTGGAGGTGCGGCTCTACATCGGCGGGTACACGGACACCGTCGGCGATCGGGGCGACAACCAGGGGCTGTCCAACCGCCGCGCCAAGGCGATCGCGGCCGCGTTCCGCGACAAGGGCTTCACGGGCGCCATCTACTACCAGGGCTTCGGCGAGGACGGCCTCGCGATCGCCACGGAGGACGGGGTCGACGAGATCGCCAACCGTCGCGCCGTCTACATCCTCGCGTCGCGGCCCCCCGCGCCGAGCAGCGCGCTCCCGCGAGCGAACTGGAAGTCCCTGTGAACGTGCGACCGTGGTGCGCCTTCGCGGGGCTCGCGCTCATCCTCGGATGCCCTTCGTCCGATGGCGACGAGTGCCCCGACGGCAGCCCCAAGGAGCGGGTCCCCGCCGTCGCCGACGGGTGCTCGGACATCTTCGAGTGCGGCCCGGAGGTCGAGCTGGCGTTCGCCACGGGCGCCGAGGACTTCGCGCCCATCGCGGAGGGCAGCTCGCAGCCCATCCAGTACGGCGCGCAGGGCGGCTACCACCTGAACGTCGCCGCCGAGATGCACAACCTCTGTCCGGTCGTCTTCCTCAACTTCGCGCTCGACATCGACCGGGGAGGCGGCGTGCGCGAGACGATCCAGGAGCTGGACCGGCACGTCCAGACGGTGCGCTGCAGCCAGCAGGCCGACCTCTTCGCGGGCGGCTGCGACGGCGAGCCCACGCAGCAGCGATGGTGGGCCCTGCAGCTGGCGATCCCGTGCGACTACCACCCGGACGACCCGGAAGAGCGCGAGCTGAACTGCGAGAACGAGCCCCTGGAGCATCTGGAGGACCTCGACGTCATCGTGCGAGTGGAGGCGTGGGACCACAGCGAGCAAGCTGATCCCGCCCAAGCCCGCAGGGTGTCGACGGAGGTGGCGGTGGACGCGGCTTGCTGCACTCTCTGAACGCTCTGCGACGGTGCGGTCCCGCGGCCGCCCTGCTGGTGTGCGGGTGCCCGAGCGAGCCCCGGTCGGAGGAGTGCCCCGACGGCAGCACCCCCGAGATGGTGAAGACGGAGGCCTGCAGCGACGTGTTCGACTGCCCTCCGGACGTGACGTTGGCGTTCGCCACCAGCAACGAAGACTTCACCCCCATGGTCGACGGCGGACCCCAGGAGCTGTGGTTCGGCGGGGAGCAGGGCGGCTACCACTTCTTCGCCGGGGTGGAGATGCACGGGCTGTGCGACGTCGTGTACCTGGACTTCGGCATCGACCTGCTGCCCCCCGGGGGAGGCCGCGAGAACCTGGTCAGGTACAACCGTCACCCGCTCACGATTCGGTGCGAGACCCGCCCCGAGTGGTACCCCGAGGGGTGCGACGGCGACTCGACCCAGCAGCGCTGGTGGCCGATGCAGGTGATCGTCCCCTGCGACAACCACCCCGTGGACCCGCTCCACGACGCCGACTGCGCGGAGCCGCCGGTGGAGCCGATCACCGACATGGAGGCGATCCTCACGGTGACCGCCACGGACCACACCGGCGACAGCGACCCCTCCCTGACCCGCACGGCGAGTCACGAGGTGCAGGTCGAACCCGTATGCTGCGGCGGCGAGTAACGCTGCTGTTGGAGGGACGTCGATGCCGAAGCTGTTCGTATTCCGGGGGCGTCGCAAGGAGGCGTCGCACGACCTCGACAAGAAGCGGATCGTGGTCGGACGCGGCGACGACACGGACGTCCGCATCGACAACCCGCTGGTCTCCCGCAAGCACGCGCTGATCTCCTTCGAGCGCGGGGGGTGGCGGGTCGAGGATCTGGCGACGTCGAACGGGCTGTGGGTGAACGGCAGTCGGGTCATGAGCGCCGACCTGCAGATCGGCGACACGATCGAGATCGGCCACCACGTCCTGGTGTTCGAGTCCCCGACCGCCTACCTCGCGAGCATCGACACGATCCCCGGCGGACGCGCGCCCGAGGGGGAGCCGGAGGCCACGACGGTCCTGCCACCCTCGGAGGTCGAGCACATCCAGCAGCGGGTGAAGGACCGGATGAAGACGCACGTCGTGTTCGACGACGGAGGCCGCCGCAAGGAGGTGCCGTTGACGAAGGCGAGCTACCTCGTCGGCTTCTCGGACGGCTGCGACATCTGCCTGCCGGGGTCGCCGCTCCTGGCGAAGCAGGTCGCGAAGATCACGCGGGAGGGCGGAGGCTGGAAGGTCGAGGCGCTGTCCTCCCTGTCCCCGATTCGAGTGAACGGAGACAAGGTCCCCGACGCGCCGCTCCGGGACGGAGACGAAGTGACGGTGAAGGGCGTGTCCTTCACGTTTCACGGGACCGTGGTCGGCTGACGGTCGGCCGGGGGGCTACTCGACGAGGACGATGGCGGAGGAGCCGGTCCCGCCCAGGGTCACGGACAGCTCGTAGGTCCCCGGCTTCAGGTCCACCGACCAGTCCTCCATCGTCTGGGGGAAGAGGGGTCGGCTGGAGAACTGCGGCAGGTAGGCGACCCGGCTGCCGCGCCCCCGAATCCAGAGCGCGATCGCCGAGTAGGCGCCCTCCTCGGGGGGGTGCTCGGCGCCGTTGCGGAGCAGGATCTCCGAGGGCCCGCGAGGGAGCCGCGTGATGCGATCCGGCCAGGTCGCCATGGCGCCGTCCACGACGTCGATGGGGAAGTGGCCGTTGTCGTCGGTGGCGGCGTCGACCACGGGGAGGGAGGGCAGGGGCTCGTCCACGGGGCCGCCGTCGCCGAGGGAGGCGGGGCACCCGACGAGCAGGACCGCGACGAGGGGGAGGAGCCTCATCCGCACACGTCCCGGAAGGCGCGCAGCGTGTTCGCGCCGAGGCACTTGCGGATCTGCTCCTCGGTCATGCCCGCCTCGAGCATGTACTGGGTCAGCAGGGGCATGGCGGACACGTCCGGGAAGTCGGGGGGCAGGGTGACGAAGCCGTCGACGTCGGTGCCGAGCCCGACGTGGTCCTCGCCCGCCACGTCGATGACGTGCTGGATGTGACGGACGACCTCGCGGAGCGAGCACGTGAAGCCGGACTTCAGGTAGGCGGGAGCGAAGATGATGCCGACCACGCCGCCGGTGTCGGCCACGGCGCGGAGCTGCTCGTCGTCGATGTTTCGCCACACGTCGTAGGCCCCGCGCACGCCGGTGTGGGTGACCAGGACGGGCGACTTGGTGCGCGCGCAGATCTCCATGTAGCCGGGCCGGTTGATGTGGGCGAGGTCGATGAGAATCCCCTGATTCTGGAGCTCGTCGACGAGGTCCCGGCCGTAGTCGCTCAGGCCGTCCTGGTCGTTGGAGCCCCAGCCGAAGGCGTTGGTGGCAGCCTGGTTGCGCGTGAAGTGGGACAAGCCCACGTAGCGCAGGCCCGCGGCGCGAAACTCGGCCAGGTCCTCGATCCGGGCGTTCAGGCCGTGAGCACCCTCGAGGCCCGCGAAGAGGGCGATCTTCCCGGCCTCCCGGGCGGCCACGATGTCGTCGGCAGTATCGATGACGGCGACGGCCTCGGGGGCTCGCTCCTGCCAGCCCGCCATGTCGACCAGGGCCCGCCGGATCGCGTTCGGCCCGCTCCGCTTGCGCAGCGGGTTGACGACGATGCCGAGGGCGACGGCGCCCACGCCGCCATCCTGCAGTCGGGGGATGTCCGCCTGGTACGTGAAGGGCGAGAGGGGGAGGCGATTCTTGTGACGCTTCGTAGGGTCGTAGCGATAGAGCCGCTGGCTGAGCAAGGTGTCGCAGTGGAGGTCGACCACGAGACAATCGGCGTGCAGGGCACGTGCCTCGTTGCTGACGAGCTGTACGGGGAGGCCCACGGCGGGACGGTAGCAGTCGGTCGGGGGAGGGCGGGTGGACCGAAGTGGGCCAGGATCGACGATCCCCCCCGAGTTCCGACCGTGTGGCGGTCAGAACCCCACCAGGATCGGCGATCCCCCCCGAGTTCCGGCCGTGTGGCGGTCAGAACCCCACCAGGATCGGCGATCCTCCCCGAGTTCTGTGCGCCCCTCGTCGAGCGGTCGGGGGGGATCGACGTACGTTCCGGCGTTCTCGGCGTCGCTTCAGCGTCGCGATCCGGAAGCGGCCTCTGGAAGCGGCCTTGGTTCCGATCGCGCGTGGGCGCGAATTCGAAGCTGACCTTCGACCGCGGCGAGGACTTTTCTTGGAACGGGCTTCGTCGCGAGCCGTCGGCAGGTCCGCTCGGAGAGGCCCAGGAGGCGCGCCGTCTGACCGATGGTCAGGTGCTGCAGTGCCGTCTGGACGCCGGCCGCCCGAGCGACTGCGGCGTCCGGCCGGTTTCCACGCAGCGATGGGAGCGCGAAGACGGCGGCCGCTGCATCGGGCAGGTCCTGCATGTCCGTGAGTCGCAACGGTCGCTTCTCGTCGAGGGCCTTGCCGTCGGGGAGGGAGGCGAGGATGTCCGCACGGCTCCAACGAGGCAGCAGTCGCCGGAGGCGGGGGATCGTGAAGTCGGCGAGGAAGCGGAGACCGAGGAGGTCCGGGAGGTTCGTCGCCTCGCGGAACCGATCGATTCCGCGACCATGCCGGTCGTCCTGTCTCCAGACGTAGCGGAGCGCATGAATCAGGTGGCTCCGGGTCCGGATCGGTTCGACCGTATAACGGGCGAAGCGAGATCCCGGGCGGAGGGCAAGATTGAGCGAGATGGCGACGCGTCGTGCGTACTCGGCGACGGCCTCCACCGTCCCCACGACGATGGCGTGGAAGTGGCTGCCTCCTCCACCAAACGCGACGAGACCCAGCTCCGGGTCCCGTTCGGCGAGGGACCGCGCGGCCCGTCGCAGCTCGCGGGTGTCGACGGCGACGGTGCGGTCGTCGCTCGAGCGCATGATGACGTGATGAGCAATCGGTCGGTCTCCCATGGTCAGCTCCTGAATGAGGGGTTCCCCCTCACTGACGAAAGAGCTCACACCTCGGGCCAGAAAAGAATGTCTGCCGGATCTTCCGAGGGCCGAGTCTTCGCCGCAGCGCGGTCAGAACTCGGGGTGGATCGTCGATCCTGGTGGGTTTCCGACCGTATGGCGGTCAGAACTCGGGGTGGATCGTCGATCCTGGTGGGTTTCCGACCGTATGGCGGACAGAACTCGGGGTGGATCGTCGATCCTGGTGGAGTTCCGACCGCGTGGCGGTCGGAAGCCAGCCTTTCAGTCGTACGATGCCGCGCTGCCCGGAACGAGGGGCGCGTCGGGCCGCACTTTGACCGCTTCGACTTTGCACTGGACGACCGCGAAGGGGTCGCAGGTCCCGTGCCCGATGGCCTCTTGGACGGCCGTGGCTCGCACGAACGTCCCCGCCGCCTGCTGCTCCGAGAAGAGCCCCGCGTCGACCGCACGGTCCACCAGCGCGCCCGCCTCTTCTTCGCTCGGCGCGTCCACCGCGGCGTCGTAACAGGCGATGACCTCGGCCGCGTCGGTCCGACGGTAGAGGTCCTCCACGCAGCCCACGCGGCACTGCTCCACGCTGTTCCACGCGTTGAACCCGCAGTCGTTCACGAACCGCCCGCAGATGCGCTCGCACTCGGCGCCGTTGGTGACACAGCCCGGCAGCAGCAACGCCGCCAGCACCCACGTCGAGATCAGGGCCTTCTTCATGGCGTCGCTCCCGTGGGGAACGGCGAGATGCCGAGCCCGATGCCGCTCACGGTGTCGCCGAGCTCCGTCGTGAACTCGTCCGTGAAGAAGACGTGCAGGCGGCCGTTGATGAAGAAGGCGCGGGGGTTGTCCGCTCTCTTCTCCCCCGAGAAGTCGAGCGGGACCGGCTCGTCCTCGAACAGCCGCGTCCACCCGCGGTCCGGCTCGTCCGAGCTCGCCATGCCCAGCCGACGCCCTCGCGTCGAGTAGCTGATGAGGTCGCCCTGGGTCTGGGCGATCACGTCCTCGTACCCCGCGTACAGCATCCAGTAGCGGGGCGCCTCCGGGTCCTCGGGGTCGTCGTAGACGAACACGCTGGGCTTGTGCACCCCCTCCGCGTCGAACTGCCCGCCGCCGATCTCGCGGTGCTCCAGCACCAGGTCGTCCGACACGTCGAAGTCCACCCCGCTGCGCGTCCACAGGTACCCCGTGTCGTACGCCGCGCGCGTGTTGTCGGGGATCCCCCCCTCGCTGTCGTTCGTCACCCCCCCGATCCAGAAGTGGAACCCGCCGTCCTCATAGAGCGCGTCGCACCCCCACACCCGCCGGATCGCGAGCGTCGTCGCGTCCTCCAAGGGCGACAGCGGGTTGAACGGGTCCTTCTCCCAGAAGATCCCGTCCTCCGACGTCGCGTGGCCGAACCGCGTGCCCCCGCGCTCGGAGTTGGTGCCCGTGTACCAGAGGTGGAACGAGCCCAGGTCGCCGTCGAACGCCGTGCACCCCACGCTCGCGTTCTGCCGGTCGAACGACCCCTCCACCGTGCCCCGCCGCAGCACCGGGTTGTACGGGTGCCTGCGCCAGTCGACCCCGTCCATCGACAAGGCGTACCCCACGTCGCTCGCCCCCGAGCCGTCGCCGCGACTGCCCGTGTACCAGAGCTGATAGAAGGGCGCGCCGAAGACCGAGCGCTGCACGATGTCGAAGTCGCCGATGCCGCCGCGCTCCCAGTCGCCCGCCCCCTCGTCGACCGCCGAGAACACCGGCACGCAGCTGTACTGCTCCCAGCCGTCGTCGCTCTCGTCGAAGCGGCACTGCACCACGTCGTGGATGTCCGGCCGCGTGTCCAGCACCGACCGGTAGCTGTAGTCGTTCTCGCACCCGGCCGGCGCCGCCAGGACCCCCACGACGAACAGAAGTCGACGCATCACTCGGCCCCCTTCAGCTTCGCTTCGGCTTCCGCCGCGGCCTTCGCCTGCCGGAACAGGCGGCGCTCCACCAGCTGGTGCGCGAGGAACGAGAACGCCGTGATCGTCAGGCCGACCCCCACGCCGACGGCGACGTCGCGGTTCTGGTCGTGCTGCTTCGTGAAGAAGAGGTGCTCGGACATCGCGGGGTCGTCTCCGACGCGCTCGGCGCGCCGAAACTCCAGATAGGACCTCTGCGCCTCCACCTCCCAGGCGAACGCCGCCCCGATCGAGACCCCGACCCCGACCAGCGCGGACGCCGTGGCGATCCGACGCGGGATCGTCCCCCGGGGCAGCAGCCGCGGCCGCCCGTCGGGGTGGTAGAGCAGCACCAGGTTCGGGTCCACCTGCGGGGTGTCGAGGCCGTCGTCCTCGTCGAGCTCCTGCTCCAGGGTGTCCGGCGCCGCGGCCGCCTCCTCCGCGGCGAGGGTGGCGGCCTCCGTGCACAGCTCCTGCACCAGCTCGCGGTCGTCGCCCTCCGGCAGCCCGGCGAGGACCCGGCGGCAGTAGGACGCCTTCTCCTCGAACGTGTCCCGGGCCGCGAGCTTGGACTTGAACGCCGCCGTGTCGAACTCGAACTCCACGGGCCGGGTGTCGCGCGTCCGCGCCGCCAACCGCAGCAGCGCCTCCACGTCCAGCACCGCGACGTCCCCCGCCACCAGGAGCAGCGCGCCGCTCCAGCTGTCGTCTCCCCGCGTCACCGAGACGTCCAGGTGGCCCGGAGGCAGCGGGTGGGCGAGCGCGCGGATGCAGCCGACCCCGAGCGCCACCGTGCCCGGGGCGTCGGAGGCCTCCGCGCAGACCACCTCGGTGGTGCCGGCGGCCCCCTCGAGGCCGATGAGGACGCGGTCGTAGCGGGCCGTCGCGAGCAGCAGCAGGGCCGAGGTCTGGGCGTGCAGGATGTCGAGCTCGACCGCCAGGGCCGCCGTGTCTCGGGAGGCCGTCGGCTCGACCGTCGTCTGCGCGCGGGCAGGCCCGGCGAGCAGCAACGCGGCGACGATCAGCAGGGGCACCCGGGGCGACATGGCGACGGAACCTAGCACCGGCGACGCACGGCGACCGTCAAGTCCGCGCAAGCCGCGTCAAGAGGCCGTCAAGGTCGCTCGTAGTCGTCGACGCCTTCGATGCGCGGCCGCTCGACCGGGAGCTCCCAGGCCGCACACCCCACGCGCGCCGCGACGTCCCGAAGCTCCCGGCTCCACGTCGCCTCCTCCTCGGGCCCGAGGTGCTTCGGTCGCGATCGGACGATCGCCGTGGCCGCGTCGGGACACGACGTCCTCCGCACCTCGTACAGCGCCGGACAGTCCGCCCAGTAGCCGAGCAGCCGGGCGTCGCTGGACTCGGGCTTCGAGAGGAGGATCTCGCCCGCCGCCACGGGGGGCGCGTTCGGGTCCTGGAAGAGCAGCACCAGCGAGCCCGGCTTGACCTCGTGATCGGTGCCCAGCGCGACGTTGATCTCGCAGCGTCCGGCCGACGCCCGCATGATCCGCACGCTCGGCGACGGCGTCGGCTCACCCTCCGACGGCATCACCAGCGAGCCGTACTTGGTGATGCGTACGTCGTGCGTGGGGCCCTCGGGCCACGGCTCGGCGACGACCGCGAGGACGGTCCACCCGAGCACCAGCGCGCCGAAGCCCCAGGCGACCTTCCCGCCCGGCACCGCCCCCGGCACTACTCGTCCTCCAGGCGTTCCTTCTTCTTCGGCATCTCGGGGCCCACGCCCCCGAACGTGAAGCCGAAGACGAACATGAACTGGCTCGCGTGCTCCACCGCGCCGAACGTGTACTGGACCCAGCTCTGCTGCTGCTCGAACCGAACGGCGCCCCACTGCCGCGGCCCCTTGCGCTGGGGAGAGGACAGCCGCAGCTCGACGCGCTCGACGATCCCCCCCTGCATGGCCGGAGTGTCGCTGCCCGACAGGGACCGGTTGCCGAACTGGCCGCCGATGCTGGGGATGAAGATCAGGCGGGCGGGGATGGTGAGGTTCACCGGGATGGGGATCGCGACCTTGGCGAGGATGGCGAGCTGGATGCGCCCGTAGTCGCGGGCGGCGGGGCGGAGGAGGTCGTCCGTCGAGTAGGAGAAGTCCACCCCGATCCCCACCAGGGAGAACCACCAGTCGAGCGCGAACCCCACCGTGAAGAGGGGCTCCGTGGTCGGGCCGTAGACCCAGCGCACGCCGATCGGCAGCTCGAACTCGAACCGCACGATCGACTCCTTCTCCTCCAGGCCGATCGAGTCGTCGTCGAACCGCGAGACCGGCGGCCGCGTCGCCGCCTGCGCCCCCGAACCTCGGCCGGTGGTGCGGCGGACGAAGTCGTCGTCGGGGTTCCGGTTCTTCTTGGTCGTGCCCTTGCGCGCCTCCTCCTCCATCGCCGACTCGCGCAGGGACTCGGCGCGGTCGCAGATGGCGTCGCTGTCGTCGATCTCGCAGGCGAGCTCCATGTAGTCGGCGCCCTTCGAGACGATCGGCCGCATGGTGATTCCGCGGGCGAAGAACTCCCCCATGCGGGCGCACGACCGCGCGTCCACGGGGGGCAGGCGTCCGTCCTCGAGCGTCCGGCGGTCCGCGCCCCCGGGGAGCCACGTGGCCGGGCAGCCCATCTCGTAGAACTGCCGCGCGGCGATCTGGTCCGTCTCCAGCTCGCGGAAAGACGTCTCATCGTTCGGGAGCAGCTTCTCGGGCTGGAAGAAGAGCTCGCCCGCCATGCCGCAGGCCGCGGGGAGGCCGCCCTGGCAGCCGAGGTCGAACAGGTCCGCCGCCGTGCCGTAGTCCAGGCTGATGGTCCCGTCCATCTCGAACCGGATCCCGGCCTCCACCGCGAGGAACATGTTCGCGGCCAGCACGCAGGCCCGCGGCTCGCCGAAGTAGCAGGCGCTGCGCAGGAAGTTCTCGGCGCGCGTGAGCTGCGGGGAGCCGTCCTTGAAGCCGGGCACGCCCGCCTTCCACTTGATGCCGGCCTCCATGCACAGGTCGGCGCGCTTGTCCTCGACGCAGGGGGTCTCCAGGTGGTCGAGCGGCGTGGCGACGATGCGGTACTCGACCTCCTGCCCGCCGCCTCCCTCGCCCTTGCGCTTCTCGTCGCCGGAGTTGTCGTCGTCGTCCTCGCCGCCGTCGTCCCCGCCGCCCTTGTCGTCGCCTCCTCCCCCCGGGCCGCTCGCGCCGGGGCGCGCGGACGCGACGGCAGGGACGATGAGGGCGACGCAGAGGAGCGGGAGGAGCAGGTCCGACGAGCGGATCGCACGAAGAAGCATCCGTCGAGGGTAGACCACTTCGACACGTCGGGGAGTGTCCTCAAGGATCCGGGAGCACCGCCGATGATCACGGCTCAGACCCGGAGTCCCTCGATGGCCGCCACCCTTCCCGCCCCCAGCCCCCTTCACGAGCTCGTCCAGCAGGCCGTGGCCGCCGTCGAGGCGCGCCCTCGCAAGGCCCCCGAGCGCCGATCTGCGCCGCGCGTCCCCTGCGGAATGGCGGTGGATGTGGTGCACGACGGCGAGCCCATCGGGGCGATCGCCCGGGACGTATCGGCGGGCGGCATGGCGATCGAGATGAATCGTCGGATCCAGCTCGGCGAGATCCTCGAGGTGAGCTTCCGAGCGAGCGCGGACGTGCACATCGCGTGCGTCGGTCTGGTGCGGAGCGTCCGGGGCGAGAGCATGTCGCGGGTCGGCATCGAGTTCCACAACCTCGCCCCCAAGGACCGGTGGGCGCTGGCGGCCTGGGTCAGAGAACGCCTCCGGGGGCACGCCGGAGAGGCGCGCGAGCGGTGGGCGGCGCGCGCCGATGTGGGCGAGGCCGTGGCCGTGGAGGTCGGCTCCGTGCTGCGGTGGCGCGTGCCCTTCGCCTCGATGTGGCCCGAGATCGCCAAGGCCCTCGGCACCAGCGCCAACTTCTTCGCCCCCGCCGAGCCGGGCGACCTCCGGGAGGGCGACCGCGTGATCGTGGAGGTGGTGCCGCCCGAGAGCCACGCGGTGCTCCAGCTTCAGGCGGAGGTCACCTGGGTCGGCGACGACGGAGTCGCCCTCCGGCACGCGGGCCTCACGGCGGCCGACCGCGCGTTCCTCGCGAGCATCACCGCCCACTTCGTTCGAGAGGCGGCGCGCCACCGCTGACCCACCCGGGGATCACGGCCGCCGAACCGAGCGGGGCCCGCGCCGAATGCCCGCGCGATCACTATGTTGGCGCCCATGTTCGGACGTCCGGCCCTCTGCGCCACGCTCCTGCTCCTCCTCCCGACGCTCGCGTCGGCGTCCCCGCTCGTGGTCTACGGCCCCGGGTTCGACGCCGCGGACGCCGCCGTAGCCGCCAAGGAGGCGCTGGGATCCGGCGACTTCCGGGTCCACGGGAGCCTCACCGCGCTCACGGGCGAGCCCGGCGCTCCGGTGGTCGTGGGCACCGTCGGTCGGGCCTGCACGTCGGCCGCGGAGCCGCTGGACCGGGTGCTCACCCAGGCTCGCCTGCAGGTCCTGGAGCTGGAGTACGCCTCCGCCCTGACCTCCCTGACCGCCGCCGTCGATCAGCTGCCCTGCGGCGCCGAGTCGGCGTCCCGTGACCACCTCTTCGAGCTCTTCTTCCTGCAGGGCTACATGCACTTCAACGAGGGCCAGCAGGACGACGCGCGCGCGGCGTTCGCCCAGGCGGCGGCGATCGACCGCAACCGGGACTGGCCCAAGGAGTACCCGCCGACCGCCAAGACGGCCTACCTCGAGGGCCTGCAGCAGGCCGTCGGGGGCGATCCGGCGACGCTGCGGGCCGAGACCGACGCCCTGTCGATCGACGGCGCGACGGTGGACGTGACCGCGCCCCCCGCGTTGGTCGAGGGCGGGCACCTCGTCGTCGTCTCGGGCCGGGCCCTGTGGGTCACCGTCGGACCCCGGGCCGAGCGCCCCGCGGCGGGCCTCCTGGTGACCACCTCGGACCGCCTCGCGGGGGGCATCGCCGCCGGGAACGACGCCTACGCACCCTGGCTCGTGGCCGCGTGCGGCCGCCTCGGAGCCGCGTCCCTGCTCGTGATCACGAAGGACGGTCCGCGGTACTTCACGGACGGGAACTTCGCCCTGCCCCCGAAGGCGATCACAGCGGGGCCGTCCACGCCGAGCGGGCTGGTGCCGGGGGCGATCCTGGCGGGCACCGGCGGCGCGCTGCTGGGCGCGGGCCTCGGGATCCACATCGACGCGTTCAAGGCGGCCGAACCGGACGACAGCGGCGGCGTGCCCGTCGCCGAAGCGGATTACCCGGGCCTGCTCGCGCGCAACCGGGCAGGGTTCGGCCTGGCCGTGGGGGGAGGCGTGCTCGTGGGGACCGGAGTGGTGGTGATCGTGGTGTCGAAGCTGACGGGCTCGCCGGTGACGGCGACGCCGTGGATCGCTCCCTCGGACCGGGGCCTCGGCTTCGGCGTGACGGGGACGTTCTGATGCTGCTCCGCCGCCTCGCCCTCCTGGTCCTGCTGGTCGCCGCCGGCTGCTTCCTCCCGGACGCTCCCGCCTACTTCTCGGACACCCGCGACGGCCCGCCCCCCGAGGACGACGACGACGCGGTGGACGACGACGACGCGGTGGACGACGACGACGCGGTGGACGACGACGACGCGGTGGACGACGACGACGCCTCCACCGTGGACGACGACAACGACGGCCACACCGCCGACGTCGACTGCGACGACGAAGACGCCGCTGTCCACCCGGGCGCCGAGGAGCTGTGCGACGGGAAGGACAACGACTGCAACGGCACGATGGACGCCCCCGCCGCGGGCAACGCGGGCTGGACGTACGGGCTCCTGCACAGCGACGACTCCGAGGAGGTCGTCTACGACATCCTCCCGGTGGAGGCTCGGGGGCAGGATCTGCCGTCGGTCTCGGGCGAGCAGGCCTCCTTCGACGTCCCGGACTTCGCGTTCCCGTTCTACGGCCTGCAGGTGGGCGACACCTGGACCTTCTCGGCGGACGGCGTCCTCGGGTTCGAGGGCCTGGACCCGGGCCTGGCCGCGGAGGGCGCCCCGCTGCCGTCGGCGGGCGCACCGAACGGGATCCTCGCGTGGTGGTGGGAGGCGCTCGGCGCCCCGGACATGGCGAACCCGCCGACCCTGAACCGCATCGGCTCCGGCGACTCCGAGGTCGTGCTCATCAACGCCCCGGACTACCCGCACGCGGGCTCGGAGACCGAGACCATCTCGCTCCAGGTCCAGCTGCACGAGACGACCGGGATCGTCGAGATCCACTTCACCGACGCGGTGGACGACGACGACGGGGCGGCCGTCACCATCGGCCTGGAGAACCGGGCCGGGACCCTCGCGACCACGTACGCGAACGCGGCGACGGGCGTGGCGGAGGTCGGGACGGCGGTGCGGTTCTTCCCCGTCGTGGCGGGGGAGGCGGACCTGGACAGCGACGGCAGCCTCGCCTGCGAGGACTGCGACGACCTCGACGAGCAGCGGTACCCCGAGGCCACCGACGACTGCAACGGGATCGACGACGACTGCGACGGCGCCGTGGACGCGGGCGCCGCCGACTGCCCCGCGGGCTGCACCCAGAGCAACTTCAACGGCGCGGCCTCGTACCTGGCCTGCAACGTGGACCCGGCGACGTGGACCGACGCGCTGGCCGCCTGCCGGGCGCAGGGGTACGACCTCGTCTCGATCCACAGCTCGCTCGAGAACACCCACGTCGCCGACATCGCCGACGCCGCGGACCTCACGGACGGGTTCTGGGTCGGCATCTCGGACTCGGACGCGGAGGGTGTGCTGGGCTGGAGCGACGGCAGCGAGCTCACCTTCACGGCCTGGGGCACGACCACCAACCTCGACGTGCTCGACTGCGTGGGCATGGGCCTGTCCGTCGCCGACGAGTGGCTCTGGACGTCGTGCGTCGCGCCGCTCCCGTACGTCTGCAAGGCGCCCGCGCCGTGAGGCCGGGATCCGCCGACCGGTAGAGTCCGGGCATGTCCGCCCGCGCCCGTCGATGGATCCGCCTCCTCCTCCGCTACCACAACGTCATCCTCGAGGGCGTCCCGGGGACGGGCAAGACCCGGGCCGTGGAGGAGATCGCGGCGGCCTGGGAGGCCGAGACGGGGCGTGAGCTGCGGGGCCGGGGTCGAGGGCCGTTCGCCGCCACGATGCACCCCGCGCTCGCCTACGAGGACTTCGTGGAGGGGCTGCGGCCCGGCGGTCGCACCGAGGCCGGCGAGGGGGACGTCGTGTGGGACGCCGACTCGGGACACGAGGCCGACGCGGGCTTCTCCGTCGCCGACGGGTTCATCGTGCGCATGTGTCGGATCGCCGCGGAGCACCCCGATCAGGACGTGCTCGTCCTGCTCGACGAGCTGAACCGCTGCAACGTGCCGAAGGTCCTCGGCGACCTGCTCACCACCCTCGAGCACAGCCGTCGGGTCGCCCACGCGGGGGGCGCGTGGGACTACGAATCGGCGACGGGCGTGACCTTGGCCTACTCGGGGCGCGTGCTCTACGTCCCCTCGAACCTGTACGTGCTGGCGACCCGCAACACCACCGACCAGTCCGTGGCGCCCCTGGACGCCGCGCTGCGTCGTCGCTTCGCGTTCGCGCGCCTCGAGCCCCTCCCCGGGGCGGACGTCCTGGCCTCCATCCGCGCGGCTCGGGGCGGGGACGTCGCCGAGGCCCTGACCGGTTCGGCGGAGGTGTGGGAGCGGCTCAACCACGACGTCCTGCGGCCCTGCCTGGGGCCCGACGCGCAGCTCGGTCACAGCTACCTGTTCGGGGCCGCCGCGGAGCTCGAGCCCGGGGTCGCGATGCCCGGGGAGGTCGGCGCGGCGCTGGGCCGCCTGGACGCTGCGGGCACGCCCGCGCGACGCGGGTTCTGGATCAAGACGGGAGCGATGACGGGCGGGTCGCGCAACCAGCTGGACCTCTCCATGGCCGGCAAGGCGGACCGCAGCCGCGGCTCGGTGGACCTGTTCCGGCCGGGGACGCACACGGGCAGCCCGAGGTGGAGCGTCGACATCTCCCGGCGGGGCAAGACCTACCGCGGCTCGCCGATCAGCTACCCGCCGGACAACGGGACGTGGCGCATCCTGCTCAACGGGGCCGCGTCGGACGGCGAGACCCTGACGCCGCCCGTGAACGACCGCGACCAGTACCGGTACCGCTGCCTCGTGTTCCTGGAGACCGGGCCCGACGCCTTCGAGATGGTGGTTCTGGACGCTCCCCGGGAGGCCGAGCTGGTCGCCGCGGGGGTGTCCGACGAGACGACGGGGGGGCGCGGCTACGGGACGCTCGCCCTCCCCACCGCGTCCGCGGCGCCGGTGGTCGAGTTCATGTGGCGGTACGAGATCCTCCCCCAGCTGGCCGACCTCCTGCTCGCCCACAGCGCGATCGACCTCCTGGCCGAGGACGGCCGACGCGCGTGGCTCGACGCCCGGCCCGAGCTGGCGGCGCACGGCGAAGCGACCGTCGCGGCGTTGGCGGCGCTGGACGCGCTCCTCGCGGGCTTCGGGATCGTTGTCTCGGTGGCGGGGACGGGCCTGGCGCGGGCCCCCGTGTGGGCCACCTGAACCGCGTCTTCCGAGCGGCCCCCGAGGGGCGGCACTCCGGCGCCCTCGTGCTCCGACACGCGGGCCGTCGCGTGGTCGTGCTGGTGCTGCCGAAGGTGTGGCGCGACGGTCCCCCCGGCCACCATCGAGTGGACCTCCCGGCGGGCGCGGCCGCCACCGTGGTGTCGGTCCACGAGGGGGACACGCTCGAGTTCGACGGCGAGGACGCGTTCGGCGAGGCCGCTCTCCGGCGCCTCGGCCGCGGGGACGACCGAAGCCCCCTGCTGCGCCCCGGCGTCGCGCGGCCCCACGACGCCGCCCGGATCGACGGTGGGCTCGACGACCTGTTGCGCCTCGTCTCGGTGTCCCGGCGGGGACGCGCCGCGGTCGAGCGCCCCGTGGACGCCGCCCGAGAGCGGCCGGGCTCGCTGCTGGCCCCCCTGCTCTACGCGAGCTTCCTCGACGAGGTCGAAGAGAGCCTCCGGTCCGTGCGACGGGGGTACGTCGAGCGAACCGAGCGCCTCGGGTACGTGCGGGGCCGGATCGTCGCCTCGGACCTCGGCCGCCACCTGGCCACGGGCGAGCCCACCCTCACCTGCACGTTCGACGAGTTCGTGGCCGCGACGCCTCTGATGCGCGTGGTGGCGGGCGCGCTGGAGGTGGTCGGGGGGCGAGGAGAGTCGGACCTGGGGCGCCTGCTCGGGGGCGGCGTGCGGGTGTCGTCCCGAGCCCGTCGGCTCCGGCGGGCGCTGGCCGGCGTCGAGGCGTATCCACGCAGCCAGGGTGCGTCGATCGGGGCGCGTCTGCGGCTCTCCCGCCTCGATCGCCCCTGGGCCGCGGCCCTGAGCCTGACCGTCACCATCCTGCGCGGCAACGAGCTGGAGCAGCGGGAGGGCGCCCGGGGAGACGGGCCCGCGCTGCACTTGGAGGTCTGGACGGAGAAGATCTGGGAGGACGCCCTGCGCGACGGCCTGCGCACCCGGATCGGCTTCGGCGGCATCCGCGCCGTGCGCGACGGCAACGCGTCCTCGGGAGGAGTCCGAGCGCCGGCGCCCTTCCGCCGCGTGGACCGCGTCCAGCCCTTCGCTCCCTACCGCCCCGACCTGGTGGTGGAGGTGCTCGCCGACGACGGCCCCGGCCTCGTGGTGGTCGACGCCAAGTACATCCAGCGCGACGCGGACGCGGGGGCCGATCGGGCGCACCTGGACCAGATGTTCGCGTACAGCCACCTCACCCGGACCCGGGGGCTTGGCGGGGCGCCCGTGACCCGCACCGTGCTGGCGTACGCGGGGCCGTCTCCCGCCCCCGTCGGCAGCTACCGGCGCAGCCCCGACGGGCTCCCCCTGGAGGCCGTCGCGCTGCCCTTCCCCAGGCCCGCCGACGCCGCCTCTCCCGCGGCCTGGGGGCGCTACCTGAAGCGGCTCGGGACCTCCCTCGAGGCCGTCGTCAGTCCGCCGCCGTCGGCCATCGCGCGGGGTTCGTCAGCGAGCTGACCTCCTCGGCCGTCCGCGCGGGCGGCACGATCCGGAACAGCCGCGCCAAGCCCGCCGGATCGAGCGCGTAGGCCGAGGCCACGAGCACGTCGAGCTCCCGCCGGATCCTCGGACGATCGGCGCGCGGCGGGGCCTCGTGCACGCCCAGGGCCGCCGCGAACGGGCGGAGGCGCGCGTCGTCCACGAGGAGCGACGCCACCCGCCTCGCCACGTGGTCCCCGAGCTCGGCCGTGCGCCCCGCGAACGAGACGCGGGAGGCCCATCGCGCCGCCGGGGGCACCGGCAGCTGGCGGACGACCTTCGACGTGAGATCGATGCCGTTGAGCTTGAGCCGCAGGACCCCCTCCACGACCGCGCTGCCGAGGATCGCGAGCAGGACGGCGAGGTCCCTGGGGGGGCTTCCGTCGAGCTGGAGCAGCTGCACCGACTGGATCGTGGGGAGGTGCGGGAGCAGGGTGGCGATGCAGGGCGTCGTGTTGGACGCCGAGGTCGTGTTCCGCCACACGAGCGACCACGGCTCCTGGTACCGCCGCGTCAGCTTCTCCCAGGCGTCGGCCTCCAGGAACCAGCGGACGACGGGCAGAAACTCGGGGTCGGCCTTGCGCGCGTCGGCCACCTCCTTCGCCTTGGCCTTCCCCACGTAGCGGCGCTCCTCGGGCACGCCCTCGAACGTGCGGGCGCGTCCGTCGCAGGGTCCGAGGAACTTGCCCTCCCACACGGCCAGCCGGTCCGCCCCGGGGGCGCGGTGGAGGTGAGCTGCGTGGGCCGTGAGGTGGACGATGCGGCCGAAGCGAGGGCTCCACTCGGCGTCGAAGGCGGCGTTGTCGGCGGCGAGGTCCAGGAGGAGCTGGAGCTGCTCGCCGCGCTCGATGCTGGGCACCATCCCGGTGAGCGGGTTGAGGACGTCCAGCACCGCCTCGTCGAGCGCCACCAGCCCCTCGTCCGTGGCCAGCTGCTCGGTCCGTGTCAGCCCCGCGCGGAAGGTGAGGCGGCCCGGCTCCCCGGCCCCCGCGACCACCCAGCAGAAGCGCTCGCGGCTGTCGATCGGGAAGATCTTCTCGGTGTTGATGAAGTCGTGGATGGCCACGATGCGGCCGTCGCCCAGGAGCGACCGGAAGAGCCCGCGGTGGGCCGGCGTGGTGCAGATGGCGGTCTTCACGAGCAGCCCGGCGACCCCGTCGTCCGCGAGGTGGGCGAGGGCCAGCGCGGTGAACAGCGTGTAGGTGTTCAGCTCCCCCGCGCTCGCCGCCGCGAGGCGGGGGTCGCGGCGAATGGCGTCGCGGTAGGCGTCCACGGAGGCCGCGGCGTCCAGGAACCACCCGTGGAGGACGGGCGCGACGGCCCGGGTGGCGTCGATCGCGCGGCGTCGCTCGGCCTTCTGCGTGCGGGCCGCGACGGACGGATCGAGCCGGGAGAAGAAGGCGCGCTCCTCGAGCCGGATCCGCTCCCACGGCGGGTTGCCGAGGATGAGATCGAAGTCGTCGGGGATCGCCGCCCCGGGCCCCAGCCCCAGGCGCACGTCGGTCGTCTGTCCGGCGCGCCAGATCGCCCGTCGGGCGTCCGCGTCGAGGGGCTCGGGGCCGATGGCGAGCGGGTTGGCGTGCACGAACCGGGGGGCGAGGGCCGCGAACGTCTCGAACCCAGCCCCCTCCGGAGCCAGGCGCGCCCGGGCGGCGAGGAGCGCGAGGGGGTCGATGTCCACCGCCACCACGCCCTCGAGCGCGCCCGCCACCAGGGACTGTCCGCCGTCCGCGAGCAGCGGGCCGACGCGGCTGCGCAGGTAGTGGATCCACGCCGCGAGGAACCGCCCGGTGCCCGACGAGAGGTCCGCGACCGTCGCCGAACGCAGCAGCTTCGCGACGGCGGGGGCGTGCCTTCTGCGGTCGGCGTCGGGGGAGCGCGAGAAGGCGACGATCCCCAGCCGCTGCTCGATGAGACGGTCCACCGCGGAGGTCGTGCACGCGCGGGCGAGGTGCGCGGGCGTGTAGTAGGCGCCCTGGCGGTTGCGATCCGCCTTGCCGCGGGCGCGCACGAAGCGTCCGTCGCTCAGGCGGAACTCGACCCCCAGCAGCCCCTCGACGAGCGTCGCCGGGTCGGCGTCGGGGCCGAGCTCGCGGACGCAGGGGTCCAGGTCCGCCCCGTGGCGGTCGAGGAAGTCCGACGGCGGAGCGAACTCGCCCAACCCGAAGGAGGGGAGCCGACGCGCCAGGGCGCGCGCGGAGGTCCGGTCGGCGTCGGGCGCGAACCCGACGGCCACGACCGCCGCCACGGCGAAGCCCTCGACGTCCCGCCGCAGGGCCTGGAGCCGCCCCGGATCGAGGACGCGGACCCCGTCGGTCAACCGGTCGAGGTCCCGATTCAGGCACCGCTCGATGGCGTCCCCGACGGCGTCCACCAGGCGCGTCACCGGGGAGCCTCCACGCGGACCTCGTCGTCGGCGACGGTGAGGAACGGACGGTTCAGGAACGCCGCCCGGTGCACCGCCGGGAGCCGGGACACCAGCCATCGAGATGCGGTGAGGTCTCCGAGGGCGTCGTCCAGACCCGGGAGGGCGCCCCGAAGGCGCGCGGCGAGCTCCTGCACCGGCACGCGGCGCTCCCGTCGCGCCCAGCCCGCGCCCACCCCGAGGGCCACGAGGGCGTGCTGGTGGAGCACGTCGTCGATCTCCCTCGAGCGCAGGGGCGCGCAGTCGGGCAGGACCGCCTCGAGCTCCTCGCGGATCGCGTCCACGTCCCCGTCGGTCTCGAGCGCCACCCACTCCAGCAGCCCCTCGGCGGGCGGCACTCCGCGGGTGGGTCCCGACCGCTTGCCGCCCCGCCCCCACCGCGCGGCCGCCGCGAGCACCGAGCCTCCGGGCGGCCCCTCGACTCCTCGGGACCGCGCCACCGGCGCCCCGACCTCGGCCTCGATCGAGGCGCGCCCGGCGTCGTCCAGGCCGAAGACGTCGGCGACTCGGGCCTCGATGCGCGCCTCCAGGCGGAGGCGCTCCAGCTCGTCGTCCAGGCGGGCCCGGATCGACGCGAGGGCGTGGGGGAGGACCGGCTCGTCGAGCGCGACCGGGGGGACCCACAGATCACCCGCGGGATCGCTCCGGCCCGCCTTGCGCTTGAGCGCCACGCACGCGTCGGCCCACTCGGCGAGGGACGCGTCCGCGGCGAGCTCCTCGCAGAAGGGCAGCGCCGAGATGTACCCCGCGGAGATCGTGAGCTTCGGGGAGAGCGTGCGCATGAAGTAGGTGGCGACGCGCGTGTTGAGGTAGCCGAGGTGCGCCGACGCTCGGCCTCTCCGTACGACGATCCCGGGTCCGCTCGCGATGAACAGCTCCGTCGGGCGTCGCACCCGGACGTTCATGCCCGCGGTCCCGGTGTCGCTGTAGACGAGGGCGGTCTCGTCCATGCGGTCGAGGTTCCGCACGGCCGACCCGGGGTGATCGCGCACGGCGGCCCCGCCGTCGGCCCAAAGGACCCGGTACCGATGCAGCCCCGCCCACTTGCAGTAGCCGCCGCCCTTGCTCACGGGTCGCCAGTCCGGGTCGTCGCTCGGCACCTGCCACCCGAACCGCACGAAGCGGGGGTTGTCGCCGGTGGACGTGCCCTGCATGGGCTCGGCGAAGTCGCCGTAGGTGGGCATCGCGCGGGCCCGGGCGTCCAGGGCGGGGGGCACGTGATAGGCGAGCGCCGCCCCGGGCCTCTGGAGGAGCCGGGCCGGGTCCACCACGAAGGTGTCCGCGGGGTCCGGCGCCGCCAACGCCGCGATATTCTCGGCGCGCGTTCGGTGCACGAGGCGATGGAATCGGGCGGGTCGGCCGGGCGGGGCCGCGAGCACGGTGAGCGCCACGCGCGACTTCTCCCCGGTCAGGTCGGCGAAGGCGCCCGGGCCCAGGTCGTCGGAGCGCAGGATCGACGTGTGTCCGAGGATGCGCCGACGGGCGGCTTCGAAGGTCGCCAGGTGGAACCAGTTGGACTGGTGGACCAGGCCGACGCGGTCGTCGGGCCCGAGGACGTCGACGCAGTGCAGCAGGAAGGCGAGGCAGAGGTCGTTGCCCGCCTCGGGGACATGCGCGGCGAGCCAGGCCTTGAGGGGGCGAGACATGAGCCGACGCCCCAGGAACGGAGGGTTGGTCAGGAGCACCCGCCGGTCCGCGGCGGCGAGGTCGGCGTGGACGTACGGAGATCGCTCGGGGTCGAGGAAGCCGCGTTCGTCGCCGACCGCGCCCGCGTGGACGCGCGGCATCCGGGTGGGCAGTCGCCCCGTGAGCCGCGTCGCGTGCACGACGAGCGCCAGCCGGGCGACCGCGGCGGCGTCCGGGTCGAGGTCGTAGCCGACCAGGACCTCGCCCAGCAGCCGGTCCACGTCGTCGTGCCCGGCGCGCACGAAGTGGTCGAGGGCGGCCACGAGGAAGTTGCCTCCGCCGCACGCGGGGTCCGCCACCACGAGGCCGCGCGCCGGTGCGAGGTCCCCGAGGGTCTCGCGCACGAGGTGCTCGACCATGTACGCGTCGGTGAAGAACTGGGTGGCCGCGAGGAGGCGTCGCCCGGCGATCTTGGTGCCGTCGGCCAGGGAGCCGCCGATCGCGGCCTGCTCGCGGTCCGCCTTCAGGTACTGGAAGAGCCAGGCCGGGGTGTCCGGGGCGCCCGCGGCCTCCCCGAGGGTCTGTGCGGCCGCGACCAACGCGTCCCGAACGTCGCCGGTGGTGCGGTCCCAGGCGGCCGCGGCGAGGGGGGCAGCGTCCCGGGCCATCGCCTCCGCGTCAGTGGAGAGACCGCCGTGCAGCGCCCTCGCGAGCAGTGTCCGGGCCACCGCGAAGAGCGCGGCGGGGCGACGATCCGCGTCTCCCGACGCGATGATGTCGGCCGCGAACCGTCGCACGTGGCGCCGCTGGGACGCGGGATCGATGACGGCGCTCGACGGCATCCGGCTACCGGCAGAGGTCCGTGGCGTCTCGGCACTCTCCCCACAGCCCTCGATCCTCGGAGCGGGCCTCGGACTCGGCGGCGCGGAACTGGTCCAGCCAGTTCTCGTTGTTGCTCCACACGAACTCGCACGCTTCGCCCTGCGTGACCATGGTGAGGTTCACCCAGTCGTCGAAGCCGGTGCAGGACGGCGTGTCGCCCTTGTGGATGTAGGCGAGGACGCGGTCGAAGCCGTCGCGCAGCTCGGGGCCGAAGGTCAGCCACACGCTCGCGCCCACGGGCAGCCGCTCTTCGGTGGCCGTGCTGGCGGCGTCGCCGTAGCAGTCCGCGGGGGTCGCGCCGTGGCGGACCTCGGGCGTGTCCACCGACAGGAAGCGCACGTACTCGCGCCCCATTCCGTCGATCTCGAAGATGGCCGTGTCGCCGTCGATGTGGGACCGGAGCGTCGCGAACTTCGGCTCCGAGGCCGGCGTCACGCCCGCGGGGAGGCACGACGGGTCGTAGTTCGCCGCGTCGTCGTCGTCCGTGGCGGGGCCCGCAGTGGGACACGCGACCGCGACGCCGAGGACCAGCGCCGGCACCGGGAGGGCCGCGCGCACGCTACTCCCGGACCCTGAACATCGAGAGCAGCTCGGCGCGGATGGAGGTCACCCAGTCGTCGAAGTCGCCGCTCTCGGGCACCACGACCTGCACGCGACCGTCGGACTTCTTGCTGATCCCGCCCGGGTCCTTCGTGCCCAGCGGGATGACGATCAACTCGCGGTTGATGTCGTGGTCGTCGAGGATCTCGAGGATCTCCTCGATCTGCGGGAACGTGACCATCTCGCGCACGGCCCCTCCTTCTGTTTGTGATTGCGGCGGCGGAGCCGCGAGGGTACAACGCGCGCCGCTCGATGGAACGGTTCCGCACAACTACGCCCGGGGCGCGCCTCGCCGTCCTCTTGGTGGCCTTCGCCGTGGCCGGCCCGACCCTCGCGCCGCGCGACGCGGAGGCCCAGATCGTGCCGCGCTCGCTCGAGCTGGACGTCGGCGGAGGCTACTACTGGTTCCTGTCGAACCTCGAGAACCTGCACAGCTCGCCGATCGTGGGCGGCAGCATCGGCATCAACTTCTTCGAGTTCGTCGGGTTCGAGGCCAACTTCGACTACACCCGGACCTACACGTGGCACGGCGAGCGGGTGGGCCACTACTTCGCGTCGCACTACGACCTGATCGTGCACACGACGCCGTGGCGCGTGATCCCGTACTTCGCGGTGGGCGTCGGGTTCCAGAACTACTCGATCTCGGAGGACTTCCGGAACGACACGCCCCTGGACGACGGAAACAAGTGGCGCGACCCGTACGCGCCCTACGAGGGCCGCGAGGGCTTCGGCGACGTGTCCTACAAGCCCAAGGACATCGATCTGATCATCGACGTCGGCGCCGGCATCAAGTTCCTGCTGCACGAGCGCATCGGGCTGCGGATCGACTTCCGCTACCTGCCCAGCTTCGGCGACAACACCGACGCCGACGACGACATCCCCTACTGGGACGACGACGACGAGCTGCGGTACACCGACCGCTTCCATCACCTGAAGCTGCGAGGCTCGGTGTTCTTCCTCCTGGGCGGCGGGCCCGGCAAGGACACGGACCGCGACGGCGTGCCCGACCGCGAGGACGAGTGCCCGGCCGACGCGGAGGACAAGGACGACTTCGAAGACTTCGACGGCTGCCCGGACCTCGACGACGACAACGACCAGGTCGCCGACGCGGTGGACCAGTGCCCGAGGGTCCCCGAAGACCGCGACGGCTGGCGGGACTCCGACGGGTGTCCCGAGCTGGACAACGACGGCGACGGCCTCCAGGACGCCGAGGACGGCTGCCCCAACAAGGCCGAGGACGGCGACGGGTTCCAGGACGAGGACGGCTGCCCGGACCTGGACAACGACACCGACGGCATCCCCGATTCGCGCGACGCCTGCCCCGGCGAGGCCGAGGACGACGACGGCTTCCGCGACGACGACGGCTGCCCCGAGCCCGACAACGACGGCGACGGCGTGGCGGACCCCCTGGATCTGTGCCCCAACGCGCCCGAAGAGGTGAACGGCATCGAGGACGAGGACGGCTGCCCCGAGCGCGACGCGGACGAGGACGGCGTCTACGACGGCCGCGACCAGTGCCCCACCGAGGCGGAGGATCTGGACGGCTTCGAGGACAAGGACGGCTGCCCGGACGTGGACAACGACGTGGACGGCCTCCTCGACTCGCGCGACATGTGCCCGATGGACGCCGAGGACGCGGACGGCCACGAGGACGGCGACGGCTGCCCCGACCGAGACAACGACGAGGACGGCCTCCTCGATGCGCGCGACGAGTGCCCCGACAAGGCCGAGGACGACGACGGCTTCGAGGACAAGGACGGCTGCCCCGACTACGACAACGACCAGGACGGCGTGCTCGACGGCGAGGACGCGTGCCCCGTGAACGCCGAGGTCATCAACGGCTTCGAGGACGCGGACGGCTGCCCCGACGAGATCCCCGAGGAGCTCAAGAAGTTCACGGGCGTCATCCCGGACATCAAGTTCAAGGTGGACAGCGACGAGCTGCTGCCCAGCTCCTACCCCACGCTCGACCAGGCCGCCGACGTGCTGATCCGGTACGAGGGCGTGCGCATCGAGATCCAGGGCCACGCCAGCAGCGAGGGCGACGACGCCTACAACCTCGAGTTGAGCGACCGTCGGGCCGCCTCGGTGATGCGATATCTGGCCGGTCGCGGCGTCGACCGCAGCCGCCTCCAGTCGAGGGGCTACGGCTCCACGATGCCCGTGGCGACGAACAAGACGGAGGACGGGCGCTCGAAGAATCGGCGCGTGGAGTTCCAGATCGTCGAGCGGGGCGGCGGGCAGTAGCCGCCCGGGGGGTAGGCGCGCAAGCCGCGGTCCCCTACACTCCCGGCCTCGATTGGAGGCTCTGTGGACCCCTTCCTCGGTCAGATCAACCTGTTCGCCGGCAACTTCGCCCCCCGCGGCTGGGCGTTCTGCGACGGCCAACTCATCGCGATCAGCCGGTACTCGGCGCTCTTCTCGCTGCTCGGCACGATCTACGGCGGCGACGGACGCACCACCTTCGCGCTGCCCGACCTCCGCGGTCGCGCGCCGGTCCACATGGGCAGCGGCCCGGGCCTCAGCGCCTACCGTGAAGGCCAGAAGGGCGGGGCCGAGTCGGTCACGCTCGGCGTCGCGCAGCTGCCGGCCCACCACCACGGAGTGGAGGTCCAGCACGTGGACAACACCTCGCTGGGCGCGGAGGTCGCAGGCGGCATCGCCGACGACCCCACCCAGATCACGGCGACCCACACGACCGCGAATACCGGCGGCGGCCAGCCCCACGAGAACCGCCAGCCGCACCTCGCCATCAACTACATCATCGCCCTTCAGGGCATCTTCCCCCCCCGGAGCTAGCACCCCATGGAACCCTTCATCGGTCAAGTCATGATGTTCGGGGGCAACTTCGCCCCCCGCGGCTGGGCGCTCTGCGACGGCCAGCTGCTCTCGATCAACTCCAACTCGGCGCTCTTCTCGATCCTCGGGACCACCTACGGCGGCGACGGGCGCACGACGTTCGCCCTTCCGGACCTCCGGGGTCGCGTCGCCATCGGGCCCCGCACCGGACCGGGCCTCAGCAACTACAACCTCGGGCAGAGCGGGGGCGTGGAGGCCGTCACGCTGACGACTGCGCAGATCCCCGCCCACAGCCACGACCTCGAGGTCCAGCACCCCGTCACGGAGGGGACGACCGCGTATGCGGGGGCGGAAGAGGACAACACCCAGGCCACGGGCACCGAGGTCACGAACTCCACCGGGGGCGGGCAGTCCCACGAGAACCGCCAGCCCTACCTGGTCGTGAACTACATCATCGCCCTCCAGGGCACCTACCCGTCACGGAGCTAGGCATGTCCAAGCCGAGCCGCCGCAGCGTCATCCAGGGCCTCGCCGCGGGCGGGAGCGTCACCGTGACCTCCTTGATGACCGGGTGCGAACTGATCGACGACATCGAGGACGTCGTGGACGACGTCGTGGACTCCCTCGCGGAGCTCGAGCTGGGCGAGACCCAGCTCGTCTGGAACCCGGACACGGGGGTCATCCACCAGGTGATCCGCGAGGAGCACGCGGTGGCGCGTCTGGACGCCGACCGCAACGAGATCTGGCGCTACGGCTGGGAGTACGAGGAGCCCGACCCCGAAGTTCCCCCCGAGCCGACCCTCAACCGGCCGACCCACCTGATCCCCAACGCGAACGGATCGGTGTACGTGGTCGATCGCGGCAACCACCGGATCGTCCACCTGGACGAGGACGGCGGCCTGATCAACGCGTTCGGGACCCCCGGCGGGGGCGACGGCGAGCTGAACCACCCCGTCGCCGCCGCCGTGGATGCGGACGGCAGCCTCTACGTCACGGACGGCAAGAATCACCGCGTTCACGTCTTCGACCCCGACGGCACCCCGGCGGGCACGTTCGGGGAGTTCGGCTACGACTCCGACGAGACCGAACTCGAGGACTACCAAATCAACACCCCCCACGGCATCGCCGTGGACCGCGACGGTCGCGTGCACGTGGTGGACGCCGGCAACGCTCGCATCCACGTCTTCGAGCGAGGTGGCGAGTGGGTGCGCAGCTACGGCTCGTTCGCAGAGGAGGGCGGCGACGGCCTCCACTTCGCCCCTCACTCGGTCACGGTGGATCCCCTGGGCAACAGCTGGGTCAGCGACCCGGTGCACATGGTCGTCCAGATCTACTCGCCCGACGGCACCCCGCGGCTGCGTCTCAGCGACCTCACGCTGGCCGACGGCCGCCACGTCGCGCCCCTGGAGATCGGCTTCAGCGCCGCCGGCGCGGTGTACGCGCGGGTGCTCGCCTGGAACGACGAGGAGCCGCCCGAGGGCGAGCCCGACGAGGACGAGGGCGAGCAGTAGCCGCCGCCCCCGCCCTCAGGACGCCTTGCGGCCCTTGCCCCGCGCGGCCCGCAGGATCCGGTGACAGACCGGCGCCATGCGGGTCACCAAGTCGATCGGGCTCTTGTTCGCGTTGCTGACGACCGCGGCGGAGATCCCGGTGCGGTGGTCGCCGAACGCCACGGTGCTGAACGCCCCGGGGTGGCCGAACACGTCGCGCGTGCCGAACCAGCCGTAGACGGACGGGCCCCAGGCCCCCACGAAGAAGCCGCGCGAGAGCGCGATGGGCACCTTGTTGGTGCGGTCCCAGCCGTAGATCGCGCGCTTCGTGTAGAGCCGCACCTGCTCCTCGGACAGCAGCTGCTCGCCGCGCCTGCTCACGCCTCCGTGCACCAGGAATTCGTAGAACGCCGCCAACGTCGCCGCGTCGCAGACGAGGCCGGCCCCCGGGATGAACGCGTCGATCAGGGGGGAGTCGGGCCCGAGGGCGTCCACGATCGTCGTGAACTTCATGCCCGCGACCTCCACCGGCTTCTTGGCGGTCGTGTAGGAGCGGGCGTGGCCTTCGAGGTCCTCTTTGTCCGCGCCGAAGCGCAGGTTCGGCAGCTCCAGCGGCTCGGCGAGCTCGGCGCGCACGAACTCCTGGAGCGGGACGCCGCCGGCGCGCTCGATCACCTCGGCCAGCAGCCACCCGTACTCGAGCGGGTGGTAGGCGAGCTTGCCGCGCTCATGCACCGGAGAGGCCGCGATCAAGGCCGCGCGGACCTTGTCCTGGTCCGGCCAATCGAGCCACTCGTTGCAGAACTCCGGCATCAGCATCCCGGAGGTGTGGGTGAGCACGTCGAGCGTGGTGATCGTCTCCTTGCCCCGGGCCGTGGCGAACTCGGGGAAGAGCTCCGCGATCGGGGCCTGCACGTCCAGGAGGCCGCGCTCCTCGAGCATCGCGACGACGACGGCGATCACCGCCTTCCCGGCGGAGAAGACCGGGAACTGCGTGGTGATGGTCACCGGAGAGCGCGTCTCGCCCGGTCGGTCGTCCCAGCCCCGGGCGAGCCCGATGCCTTCGTCGGCGATCAGCACCCCGCTCCGACGGATGGCGATCTGGCCGCCCGGGAAGCCGCCCTCGATCTGGTTCTTCCGCCAGAGGCGCAGCAGGCGTCGAACCTCCGCGGCGGAGACGTCGACCTCCTCCGGATCGGTCACGAATTCGTGAGGGAAGGCCCGAGACATCCCGGGATGGTAGACCCCTGGATGTGGTGCGCGTAGCGATCCTGAACATCGCGACGATTCTTCTGCTGACGGGGGTGGGCGTCGGGTGCGCGCAGGAGCGGGCGGAGGCCCCCGCGCAGGGGCGACGTCTCACGATCCTGGCCACGAACGACTTCCACGGCGCGTTCCACGAGGAGCGCACGAGGGACGGCGTCGCGGTGGGCGGCGCGGCGGCGCTGGCGGCCACGATCGACGGCGTGCGCGGCGACGTGGGGGCCGACCGCGTGCTGCTCGTGGACGGCGGCGATCTCTTCCAGGGGACGCCGCTCGTGAACGCGACCGAGGGCATGGCGAGCGTCGAGCTCTTCAACCGGCTGGGCTACGACGCGGTGGCCATCGGCAACCACGAGTTCGACTACCGCGGTCCACCGAACGACCTTCGGGCCCCGCTCGAGGCGGCGGCCGCCGCCGCGTCCTTCCCGTTCCTCTCCGCCAACACCTTCCACGACGACGGCAGGCCGTTCGTCTCGAAGGGCATCCGCGGCTCGGTGATCTTGGAGCGCGGCGGCATCTAGGTCGGCCTCCTGGGCCTCACCACCGAGACCACGCGCACGTCGACGCACCCGAAGAACGTCATCGGCCTCACCTTCGCCCCGGCGCACGAGATCGCCGAGGAGGTCGCCGCCGAGCTGCGGGCCGCGGGCGCCGAGGTGGTGATCGCCCTCGCGCACGTCACCGGCTCCTGCGCGGAGGAGCGCCACCCCGGCATCGACGACCCGCCGCGGTGCACGCTGACGCCGTCGGAGCTCAAGAAGCTGACGATGCTGCCGCCGGGCACGCTGGACGTGATCGTGGCGGGTCACCAGAACCAGGTGATGCACCACCGGTACGGGTCGACGTTCGTGATGGAGCAGGCCTTCAACGGCCGCCGCGTCGGCCGATTGGACCTGGTGCTGGGTCCCGACGGGGTCGATCTCGTCGCCTCGAAGATCCACCCGCCGATCCGCGTCGAGGGCGCCCCCCGCGAGCCGCTCTGCGGGGACCTCGGGCCCGGGGCGGACGCGAAGCCGAAGGGGTCCGGTCCCCTCGACGCGTGGCTCGCCGAGCGCGAGGCGGCGCTGGGGCTGGGGCGCTGCGCCCGGGTCGGCTGCCTCGCCCGCGGGGCGGAGCGCAGCCGGGAGACCCAGAGCACCGCGGGCACGCTCGTGGCAGGCGCGATCCTGGGGTCCTGGGACGCGGACGTGGCCTTCCAGAACGGCGGCGGCATCCGCACCGGCCTGGCGCCGGGGCCGGTGTACGCCCCGGACCTCTTCCGCATGCTCCCGTTCGAGAACACCGTCGTGCGCATGGACCTCTCGGGGGCGCAGCTCCGGGAGATCCTGCGGATGGGCACCTCCGGGGACGGCCCCGCCGTGCAGGTCGCGGGCCTGGACTACGGGTGGGACGACCAGCGTCGTGGCGACCGCCTGTGCTGGGTCCGGGTCGGCGGCGAGCCCCTGGAGGCGACGCGTCGCTACCGCGTGCTCATGAACGACTACATGGCGGCCGGGGGACTCCACCTCCCCGGCATCGCCGACCTCCCGCGGGAGGAAGGTGCGCGCCTGCGCGACGCGCTCGGAGACGCCCTCCGGGCCGCGGGCGACGCCTGCCTCGATCCCCGTGAACCCGCGGCATCCCAGGTCGCCTTTCGGACGTCCTGCCCGTGACGAAGACCCCCTTCAGCCCCTACCACAAGCAGCTCTTCGTGCTGCTGAGCGTCGCGACCTTCTTCGAGGGGTACGACTTCATGGCGCTCACCCAGATCCTCCCCGAGCTGCGGGCGGAGATGGGGCTGCCGCCGTCGGCATCCACCTGGATCGTCGCGGTGGTCAACGCCGGGTCCATCGCCGCGTGGTTCCTGGTGCGCAAGGCGGACACCTGGGGGCGTCGCCGGGTCCTCACCGCGACGATCGCGGGGTACACGATCCTCACGTTCCTGACGGCGTTCTCGCCCAACGTCTGGGTCTTCACGTTCCTCCAGTTCCTGGCCCGCATCTTCCTGCTCGCGGAGTGGGCGGTGGCCATGGTCTACGCCGCCGAGGAGTTCCCCGCGGACCGGCGCGGCATGGTCATGGGCGTGATCCAGGCCTTCTCGAGCCTGGGCGCGGTGGTGTGCGCCGGGGTCGTGCCCCTGATGTTGACGACGGAGTACGGCTGGCGGACGGTCTACCTGGTGGGGATCGTGCCGCTCGTGCTCGTCGCCTACGCCCGCCGCAACCTCGAGGAGACGACCCGCTTCGCGGCCGTCGAGGGTGAGAAGCACTCCTTCTTCGACATCCTGCGAGGCCCCCACCGCAACCGCGTCCTCGTGGTCGGGCTGATCTGGCTCGTGACGTACTGCTGCACCCAGAACGCGGTCGTCTTCTGGAAGGAGTTCGTGCTCGCCGAGCGCGGGTTCACCGCGGGCGACGTGGGCAAGGCGGTCACCCTCGCGGCGGTGGTGTCGATGCCGATGGTGTTCGCGTCCGGGAAGCTGCTGGACGTGATCGGGCGCAAGCCGGGGTCGGTCGTCATCTTCGTGGCGACGTCCGTGGGGGTCTGGGGCGCCTACAGCCTGGGCGCGTCCGTGGAGCCGGGGTCGGGCGCGGAGGCCTTCTGGCCGCTGACGGGCTGCCTCGTCCTCGCCGTGTTCGGCGTCTCCGCCGTCCTGCCCGTGCTCAACGCCTTCACGACCGAGCTGTTCCCCACGGACCTGCGGGGCGACGCGTACGCTTGGGCGAACAACCTCATCGGGCGCATCGGGTACGTGGGCGCGCCCCTGATCGTGGGGCTCTTCGTGGACTCCGCGGGCTGGGGCGGGGCGGTGCGCCCGACGGCGATCTTCCCGCTCGTGGCGCTGGCGCTGATCCTGTGGCTCCTGCCCGAAACGGCGAACCGCGAGTTGGAGGAGACGGCCCAAGTCTGATGTTCACGGCCGCGCTATGCTGTGGATCTTGGAGGGAGCCGAGGTGGGACGAGGGGCCCGGAAAACTCGGGGAGCCCATTCCGCGCGCAGCTATGCGGCGGTGCTGTACGGCCTCGCCTCGGGGGGGCGCAGCGGCGTCCTGAAGGTCGGTCACGACGGTCAGGAGCGGTCGCTTCGCGTCCTCGCCGGTCGTCCGGTCTCGTTCGAGTCCTCCGTGGCCGCCGACGGCCTGCAGGCGTCCCTCGAGGCCGCGGCCGCGGTCCCCAAGCGCCAACTCGACTGGATCGTGTCCAAGCTGGAGCCCGGCGAGTCGCTCGAGGACGCGCTGGTCGGCTCGGGCGCGCTCGACGAGGAGCAGCTCGCCGGGCATCGCCGCTCCATCCTCGAGAGGGGGGTCGGCGCGGCGCTGGGCTGGGCGAGCGGCGAGTGGTCCTTCGAGCCCGCGGACGCCATCGACCCGACGCGCGTCGACCCCCGCCTGTTGCCGGCGTTCACCCTGCCCGCGGGGCTCTGGCGAGGGGTCGTCGAGCATGTGGACGCCGCGTCGGTGAAGGGTGAGGTCACCGCGGCCGACGCCGGGGACGTCGGCATTCGTCCGGCGTTGATCGACGGCTTGGACGGGTTCGGCGTGGAGTCGCCGCTGGACGAGCTGCCCGGGTTCATCGGCGTGGGGTCCTCCGCCGCGGCGCTGCTCGACGCGGTCGCCGACCCGTCGGGCAACGTCGTGAAGCTCTTGTGGCTGCTCGAAGTGGTGGGACTGATCAGCCGCTCCGGTCGGGCCACCGCGGCGGACGCGGCCCTGGTGCACGACCTGGCCACCCGCGTCGCCGAGCCGCCCGCGCCCCCGAAGAACGAGGCTCCGTCCCTCGCCCCGATCCCGCCGGTGGCGGTGGAGAGCCCCGCCGACTTCGCCACCCGCAGCGACCCGAGCATCGACGCCGTGACCAGCCGACGTCGGGCGGCCGCGCTGCGCGCCGCGGCGGCCGACCCGAAGGCCCTCGCCGCCGCGATCAACGCCGACCACGCCAAGCGCATGGGCAAGACCTACTACGAGTTCCTGGGCGTCGAACCGGACGTCTCTCCGTCCGCGATCCAGTCGACGTCGGCGCGCCTGCTTCGCCGCTGGCAGAGCGCGTCGCGCAGCAACCACCTGCCGTCGGAGGTGCGCGCCCTGGCGGATGAGCTCGCCAAGGGCATCACGCTCGTCACGCGGATCCTGGGCGACACCGGCCGCCGCGCCGAGTACGACCGCCGCTTGGCCCGAGGTCAGGCGCCGGTGCTCGAGGGCATCCGCGGCGCCAGCGCCTCCGCCATCCGCGCCACGACCAACCCCCGGGCGCGTCGCACCGACCCCCGGCGGCGCCAGCACACCGATCCCGGCATGCAGGCGGTGACGCCGGACTCGTCGGACGAGCACGCGCAGGGGCGGGCCCTGCTGGCCAAGCGCGATTGGGACGGCGCCGTGCCCCTGCTCCAGCGCGCGCGACGCAAGGCTCCCTCGGACGCGACCGTCCTCGCGGAGCTCGGTTGGGCCGTCTACAACGCCAAGGGCAAGGCCCACAACCCGGACGAGGCGGACGAGTTCCTCCGCCTCGCGCTCACCTTCGATCCCAAGCAGACCCAGGCTCTCGAGTACCTCGCGCGCATCGCGGTGCGGGGCAGCGACGTGGACGACGCCCACCGGCGCCTCCGGAAGCTGTTGGCGGTCGATCCGAAGCACCGCTGGGCCCGCCGCACGATGAACGACCTCCCCGAGCCCGGCACGGCGGACAAGTCGGGCAAGCGCAGCTTCGGCTTCTGGAAGAAGGAATGAGCACGCTCGTCGTCCTCGTCGGCAGCGCGCGCACGTCGGAGACGGCGTTCGTGAACGGGCTCGCGTCCGTCGAGCCCGACGTGCGACTGGCGGGCGACCTCGCCGGAGCGGCCGAGATCGCGGACGGCGCCGGCCTCGTGGTCGTCGAGGCCGGCGAGGTGGGCGGCTTGGACGGCCTCGAGGCCGTCGCGAAGACGCTCGACGGCGCGGACCTGGCGGTGCTCCTCGGAGACGGCGCAGGCCTGGCAGATCACTTGTTCGGTGGTCCCGTCGCGGCGTGGTACCTCAAGACGCCGCTGGGCCCCGAGATGCTCAGCCGCATGGCCGACGCCCTCGCGCCGCGATCGGAGGCCGCGTCCGCCGAGGCGCTCGCCCAGATCGAGGAGCTCCGCGCCAAGCTGGCGGCGCGCAAGGAGGAGATCGCGGGGCTCCGCGTGGAGCGCGAGGAGCTCGCCGGGATCGAGGCGGAGGTCGCCGAGGCCAAGGCCGCCGCCGAGCGCGAGAAGGAGTCCGCCGAGCGCGCGGTCGCCGAGCGGGACCGGGTCGTCGCGGACCTCGAGAAGATGGTCGAGGCGCGGGACAGCGCCCAGGACGCCGCGGCCCTGGCGGACGAGACGCTGCTGGAGCTCCGCGGAGAGCTGGCGTCCGCGCGCGGCGACGCGGAGCACCAGAAGTCCGAAGCCGCCCGCGTCCTCGCGGAGGGCGCCGCGGCGCAGGAGAAGGTCGCCGCCGCCGAGGGGCGCGCCGAGGCCTCCGAGGCTGCGGCCGCCGAGGCCGCGGCTCGCGCCGAAGCGGCCGAGTCGGCGTCTGCCGAAGCCTCGAGTCGAGCCGAAGCGGCGGAGGCTGCCGCTGCGGAGTCTGCCGCGAGGGTCGAGGCTGCCGCTGCGGAGTCTGCCGCGCGGGTCGAGGCTGCGGAGGCTGCGGCTGCGGAGTCCGCCGCGAGGGTCGAGGCCGCCGAGGCTGCGGCTGCGGAGTCCGCGGCGAAGGTGGAGGCGGCCGAGGGGGCGACGGCGACGGCGACCGCGGAAGCGGCGGCCGCGAACGAGCGCGCGGCGGCGGCGGAGGCTGCGGCTGCGGAGTCGGCCGCGAAGGTCGAGGCTGCGGAGGCCCTGGCTGCTGAGTCGGCCGCGAAGGTCGAGGTCTCGAACGAGCGCGCGGCGGCGGCGGAGGCTGCGGCTGCGGAGTCGGCCGCGAAGGTCGAGGCTGCGGAGGCCCTGGCTGCGGAGTCGGCCGCGAATGTCGAGGCCGCGAACGAGCGCGCGGCGGCGGCGGAGGCTGCTGCTGCGGAGTCGGCCGCGAATGTCGAAGCCGCGAACGAGCGCGCGGCGGCGGCGGAGGCTGCGGCTGCGGAGTCCGCGGCGAAGGTGGGGGCGTCGGAGGCGGCGGCTGCGGAGTCCGCCGCGAAGGTCGAGGCTGCGGAGGCCCTGGCTGCTGAGTCGGCCGCGAAGGTCGAGGTCTCGAACGAGCGCGCGGCGGCGGCGGAGGCTGCTGCTGCTGAGTCGGCCGCGAAGGTCGAGGCCGCGGAGGCCCTGGCTGCTGAGTCGGCCGCGAAGGTCGAGGCCGCGGAGGCCCTTGCTGCGGAGTCGGCCGCGAAGGTCGAGGCCGCGGAGGCGGCGACGGCGACGGCGACCTCGGAAGCGGCGGCCGCGAACGAGCGCGCGACGGCGGCGGAGGCGGCAGTCGCGGCGGCAGAAGAGCGCGCGACGGCGGCGGAGGCCAAGCTGGCCGAGTCCTGGGCCGCTGCCGATGCTTCGGCGGAGGCGCTGGACGCCGCGGTCGCTGCGCGGGACGAGGCCACGGCCGCCCGAGACGCTGCGCTCACCGCGCGGGACGAGGCGGCGGCCGCGCGGGACGAGGCGACGGCCGCGCGGGACGAGGCGACGGCCGGGCGGGACGAGGCGACGGCCGCGCGCGACGCCGCGATCGGCGAGCGCGACGAGGCGTTGGTCGAGGCGAAGAACTCGATGCTCGCGGCGGACACCGCCGAGGAGCGCGTCGTGGCGATCGAAGCGCAGCTCAAGGAGGCCCGCGAGACCGCCGCCGCAGACGCGGGCACGCAGGTGGAGGCCGCAGAAGCGCGCGCGTCGGCGGCCGAAGCGCGCGCCTCGGCCGCCGAGGAGGAGGCGGAGGCGGCGCTCGAGGCCAAGGTCGCCGAGGTCGCCGAGGCTCGAGCCGCCCTCGAGACGCTGCGGACCGAGCTCGACGAAGCCGTGGAGAAGGTGCGCAGCAGCTCCGTCCGCGCGGACGAGGCCGAGCTCCGAGCCCTCGATCTCGAGACGGCCCTCGAACGAGCCCAGTCCGCCACCCCCGACCAGACGCTCAAGTCCGAGCCGGGCGACGAGGCCGACGTGCGAGAGGCCCTGCACGCGGCCCGCGCCGAGATCGACCAGCTCACGATACGGACGAAGCTCACGCTCGAGCTCGTGGGCGGCAAGGACGAAGAGATCGCGGCCCTGCAGGCGGAGGTGGAGCGCCTTCAGGCCTCCGTCGCGGCCGCCGCGCAGGCGCCCGCTGCGTCGGCCGCCCCCGTCGCTGTCGTCGCGCTGGACCCCTCCGAGGTCGACCTCGGCCCCCTCGTCACCACGGTGGAGGCGCACCGCGGCCACGTGGACAAAGGCTTCGAGACGTGGATGGGCGTCCAGGTCACGCTCGGCAAGGCCATCAAGGAGCTGCTCGTGATGGCCCAGAAGGAGCCCGAGTTCGGCCCGACGGTCTACCCGATGCTGGATTCGCTCAAGGAGATCACGGACTCCGGCATGGAGATCCTCTCCGGAAGCCGCAGCCACCTCGAGCAGCAGGCCGAGGTCCTGAAGGCCATCTCCGGAGCCGCCGAGGGCTGAGCGCGCTCCTCTCGGCTCGGCTCCGGGCACAATGGACCCATGGCCGACGTCCCGTTCCTCATCACGCTGCTCTCGCGCATGGAGGCGCTGTCCGCCTCCGACCTCTTCATCACCGAAGGCAAGGCGCCCGCCGCGCGGATCCACGGCGGCCTGAACCGCCTGGACGCTCCGACCACCACGGGCGAGGACTTCGATGAGCTCCTCGGGTGGGTGCTCCGCGAAGAGCAGGCCGCGCGATTCGAGCGCGACGGCGACCTCGACGCGGGCTTCTCCCTCTCCGGCGGCAAGCGCTTCCGGCTGAACCTCTCTCGTCAGCAGGGCCGTCGCGCGATCGTCGCCCGCGCCGTCCCCTTCGCGGACCTGGACTTCGACGAGCTCGGCCTGCCCGAGTCCGTGGCCTCCCTCGCCGACAAGCCTCGCGGCCTCGTCCTCGTCACCGGGGCCACCGGCAGCGGCAAGTCGACGACCCTCGCGGCCATGATCCACAAGATCAACACGGGCCGCCGCGCGCACATCATCACCCTCGAAGACCCGATCGAGTTCGTGCACCGCGACTACCTCGGCCGCGTCTCGCAGCGCGAGGTCGGGTCGGACACGGAGTCCTTCGCGCGCGCCCTCAAGGAGATCGTCCGCCAGTCGCCCGACGTCATCCTGATCGGGGAGCTGCGAGACGCCGAGACGATGCGCGTCGCCATGTCCGCGGCGCTCACCGGGCACCTCGTGCTCGCGTCGCTGCACACGATCGACGCGACCCAGACCCTGCAGCGGATCCTCAGCTACTTCCCCGACCACCTCCGCGCCCAGGTCGCGATGGACCTGTCGCTTTCGCTGCAGGGGATCGTGAGCCAGCGGCTCCTGCCCCGTGAGGACGGCGCGGGGCGCATCGCCGCGGTCGAGGTGATGACGGCCACGCCGCCGGTGGCGAAGCTCCTGCGCGAGCAGCGCGTCGACGAGCTCTACGACCTCATGCGCAGCTCCTCGGATCCGGGGGTGCTCACGTTCAACCGGTCGCTGCTGCACCTCTACCGCGAGGGGATCATCGACTACGAGATCGGCGAGGCGTACGCCACCAACCCCGAGGAGTTCGCGCTCCAGGCCCGGGGCATGACCACCGGCTTGGCGAGCTTCCAGGGCGGCAAGGTCACGGCCGACTCCAACCTCGACATGAAGGCCCTGCTCACCGCGGCGTTGGACCACGGCGCGTCGGACCTGCACCTGACGGTGGGGCGGCCTCCGATCCTCCGAGTCACCGGCGAGCTCGTCCCGATCGGTGAGATCCCCCTGAGCGAGGGGGACATGCGCATCCTGCTGTACTCGATCCTGAGCGGCCGGCAGCGGTCGGTGTACGAGCTCGAGCGCGAGATCGACTTCGCGCTGGCCCTGGACCGCGACCGCCGCTTCCGGGTGAACGCGTACTACCAGAAGGGCCGCATGGCGGCCGCCCTGCGCGCCATCCCCCGGGACATCCCGTCCGCGGAGCAGCTGGGGCTCCCCCAGGCGTTGCTCGATCTGGGCACCAGGCCGCACGGTCTGCTCCTGGTCGTGGGCCCCACCGGGTCCGGCAAGTCGACGACGCTCGCCTGCCTCGTGGACCGCATCAACCGCACCCGCGCCTGCCGGATGATCACGATCGAGGACCCGATCGAGTACGCCCACACGGGCATCGAGGCCACCATCGACCAGCGCGAGATCGGCGCCGACACGAAGTCGTTCGCGGCGGCCCTCAAGTACATCCTGCGGCAGGACCCAGACGTGATCCTCGTGGGCGAGATGCGCGACCTCGAGACCATCTCCGCGGCCCTCACCGCGGCCGAGACCGGCCACCTCGTGCTCGCGACGCTGCACGCGAACGACGCGATCCAGGCCATCGACCGGATGATCGACGTCTTCCCGTCCCACCAGCAGGGCCAGGCCCGGGCGATGCTGTCCGCGGCCCTCCTGGGGGTCATCTCCCAGCGCCTGCTGCTGCACGCGGAGGGCAGCAGCCGCGTGGCCGCGTTCGAGATCATGGTCGCCAACGCGGCGATTCGGAACCTGGTGCGCGAAGGCAAGATGCACCAGGCGAAGTCGATGATGGAGAGCGGCCGCCGCGACGGCATGCAGACCCTCGACAAGGCCCTCGAGGACCTCTACCGCGATGAGATGATCTCGTACGAGACGGCCATGCGGTACATCAGCAACCCGCGGAAGATCCCCGCCCCGCAGATGCCCGGATACGGAGCGCCCGACGGCGACGAGCCGACCGGCGGCAACTTCGGGGGCGGCAGCTACGGCAGCCGCTGAGACACCGGGACCTCGTGTCAGGCGAGCCGGCGCCGGATGGCGGCCACGAACCGGTCGAGCGCCTCGGGACACTGGGGGAAGAAGAGCGACGGCTCGATTAGCTCCAGCTCCATGATCACCGGCGCCCCGTCCGGCCCGGGGGCGACGTCGATGCGCGCGTAGAGGAGGTCGCCCGGCACCGTCGCCACGGCGTGCGCCGCCAGGGCCCGCTGCGCCTCGGTGATGGGCATGGCCTCGGACACCGACTCGTCCTCGCCCTGGAAGCGGGGCGTCTTGCGCACCGAGTGGGTCACCTCGCCGTCGATCCACACCAGGGCCCGCTCGCCGTAGCCCTCGACCGACGCGAGGTACTGCTGCACGAGCACGTCCCGGTCCGTCGCCAAGGCGCGGAGGTGGGCCTCGCCCGCGGGGTCGCCGCGCTCCGTCTTCAAGGTGCGGAACGACCCCGCGGACACCGCCGGCTTGACGACCGCCACCTCCCAGCCGCGCCGGGCGAGGATGCCGTCCAGGGGCTCCGTCGACCCCGCGGGCACCAGCTCGGTGGGCGTCACGGGGAGTCCCGCCGCCTCCAGGTCCAGCAGGTAGCGCTTGTGCAGGTTCCACCGCACGGTGGCGGCGTCGTTCCAGAGCTCGCCCCCGGTCGCGACCCGGTCGATCCAGGTGCGGAAGTCGCCGATGCGCCAGGGGTAGTCCCAGGTGGAGCGGAGCAGCGTGGCGCGGGCGGCGGGCCACGGGTCCACGTGCCAGCCCGCGAACGCGTACGTGAGCCCCGCGCGGTCCAGGGCCTCGGCGAGGGGGGCCTCGTCGGGGTCGGGCTCCGGAAGAGGGACGCAGGTCGCGATCGCGAGGTCGAGCATCAGTCCAGGGAGATGGTCAGCGTGTACGTGCCGTCCTGGGGGGTGCCCGCCGAGTTCACCCAGGTGTCCGCGGCCACCCAGTAGGTGCCGGCGGAGACCCAGGCGGAGGCCTCGTGGTGGCCTCGGTCGAGGCAGCTCCAGTTGTTCGCGGAGGCGAGGATGTGCACGTCGATGTCGACGCCCTCGCCGTCCTGGACCGCGGCCGTGAGGACGCCCGAGCGCGGCACCTCCACCTGGTACACGACCTCGCCGCCGGACTCGTCCGTGTTCGGGGCGCACGAGTAGCTGTCCCAGTTCGACGGGGCGAAGCTCGTGTTCCCCACCCCGACGTACGGGAGCGAGTCCACGCACTCGTCGTAGGCGCACTCCGGGAGCGCGTCGTCGTCGTCGTCGGTCGCCGCGTCGTCGTCGTCGCCCGCGTCGTCGTCGTCCCCGGGCAGGGTCTCGTCGATGGTGAAGCTCACGTCCTCGATCGCGAGGAGCGAGCCGCCGGGCGCGTACCCCCGGGCCCGGATGGTGCGGGCGCCCAGGGCGTCGAAGCGATACGTGAACGTGGCCGGGTCGCCCGAGAGGCGAGGCGCCAGGAGGGCGGGACCGGACCAGAGCTCCACGTGATCGATGCCCGGGTGGGTGAACTCGAAGTGCACCGGGTCGGTCACCGACGCGCCCGCGGTCGGCTCCGAGAACGCGATCGCCGGGGTCACCGGCGGCGAGCCCGTCGCGTAGGTCGTGACGGCCGCGATGTAGTCGTCCCAGGGGAAGTGGGCCCCCGGGTCCGTCCGGCCCGCGCAGTTCGACGGTTGGATCTCGCCGTGGCCCACGATGTGCTGCCGGTCGATGGGGATCGAGTACTCGTTCACGAGCCACGCGGTGAGGCGGGCGGAGGAGTCGAGCATCGCGGGCGTCCAGGTGGACGGGTTCGACGACGCGCCTTCGTGCTCGATGCCGACGGTGTCGCTGTTGTTCCGGCAGGCGTGCCACGCCCGGTCGTCGTCGTCGACCATCCGCGTGATCTCGCCGTCCGACTTGCGGACGACGTAGTGCGCCGACACGTCGGCCCCGCCGTTGCGGAACCAGGAGACGGCGCCCGCGTAGCTGCCCTCGGTGGTGTGCAGGACCACGCGCTCGATGGAGCCCGTGCCGCCGGGGCGCGCGTCGTAGTTGCTCCAGTGGGCGAGGAGGCGCCGGTCCGCCTGGGGGTAGCCGGGCCCGAAGCGCTCCTCGCCCGTCTCGTACGGCGCGAACTCGAAGGGCACGTCCTCGAGGCCCTGGAAGCGGCGGGCGCGGATGCTCACGGTCTCTCCGTCCCCGGTGCTCGCGTCCAGCCCGAGCTGGAGCGTGCGGAACACGTCGGCGGCGAAGTCGTGGGCGAGCCACTCCTCGTCCTGGTCGGCCCAGGCGACGACCACCGGCCACCACTCGGCGGTCACCGTCGCGTCCGGCGCGTCCGGCGCGTGCTCGTCCCGCAGGGCGTCCAGCACGGCGGCGCCCGCGTAGATGTTCGGGGTGCGGTCCTCGATGCGCTCGTCGTCGATCCCGGAGAGGGCGATCGCCTCCTCGATGCGCTCGGGGCTCAGCCCCATCCAGCCGACGGAGGGCCGCGACTCGGCGTGCTCGTGGTCCCCGGGGGCGAAGGACGACTCGTGCCAGGCGATGGCGGCGAGCAGGTCGGCAGGCACGCCCCACTGCTCGGCCGCGCCGTCGAACAGCTGCGTCGCCGACCAGGGCTGCTCCTCCAGGGGCGCGGGCGGAGGCTCCTCGATCGTCTGCGGGCAGGCGATCAGGAGGGCGAGGGCCGAGGCGGGGACGAGGCGGAGCGGGCTCAAGGGCAGCCTCCGAGGACGTTCGGGTCGGTGTCGTCGCAGTCGCCGCCGACGTCGGTCTGGAAGGGGTCGTCGGTGCAGTCCCCGTCCGGATCGGTCGTCGTCGGTGAGCCGGTATACCCGAAGCCGTCGCTGTCGCCGTCGAAGAAACAGGAGACGGTGTCGGTCCCGTTGCAGTCCTGATCGATGCCGTCGTCCACGGTCTCCACGGCGCCCGGGAAGATCTCGCTCTCGTTGTCGTCGCAGTCGCCGGTGAAGGCCGACTGCCCGGGGTCGGTGCACTCGCCGTCGTTGTCGAGGTGGGTGCCGCTGCCGCCGTGCAGGTCGCTGTCGCCGTCCGTGAAGCAGGTCACCGTGTCCGTGCCGTTGCAGTCCTGGTCGAAGCCGTCGTCCGGGATCTCCGGGGCGCCGGGGTGGGTGCCGGCCTGGGAGTCGTCGCAGTCGTAGCCGATGTCGGTCTGGAAGTCGTCGTCGGTGCAGTCGCCGTCCGGGTCGTAGCTGAGCGGGTCGGCGCCGAAGCCGAACCCGTCGCCGTCGCCGTCGTAGAAGCACATCGCGCCGTCCACGCCGTCGCAGTTCTGATCGATGCCGTCCTCGGGGGTGTCGGTGGCCACGGGGAAGACCGTGGGGTCCGTGTCGTCGCAGTCCTCGGCCGACGACGACAGCCCCTCCCGGCTGCAGTCCGGCTCGTCGATGATGACCGTGGGGTTGCCGAAGCCGTCGCCGTCGAGGTCCTCGTAGCAGGTGACGGTGTCGGCCTCGGTGCAGTCCGCGTCGATGCCGTCGTCCGGCAGGTCCTCGGCGCCGGGGTGGATCCACGCCACGCTGTCGTCGCAGTCGTCCGGGTTGTCCGTCTGCCGGCGGGAGTTCAGGCAGCTGCCGTCCTCGGTCTCGTCGTAGCGCGCGGTGGACCCGAAGCCGTCCTCGTCGCCGTCGAAGAAGCAGACGAGCGTGTCCGAGCCGTTGCAGTCCTGGTCGACGCCGTCGTCGGGGGTGTCCACGGCCTGGGGATTGAGGCCCGGGTCCTCGTCGTCGCAGTCGCCGCCCGCGCGGGCCCAGCCCTCCGCCTCGTCGCAGTCCTCGGGGTTCACCTGCGTCGCGTCGCCCGCCCCGAACCGGTCGCCGTCCGCGTCGGTCCAGCAGAACACGGCGTCGTCCCCGCTGCAGTCCGCGTCGATGCCGTCCCCCGCGGCGTCCTCGGCGCCGGGGCGGACCCAGGCGGCCGCGTCGTTGCAGTCCCAAGGGTTTCCGGCCTGGCCCTCGTCGGCGCAGGTGCCGTCGCGGTCGGGCACGCCCGGGACCGGGTTCTCGTAGTCGGGGCCGGGGAACCCGAAGCTGTCGCCGTCCCCGTCGAACCAACACAGGACGCTGTCGACGCCGTTGCAGTCCTGGTCGATGCCGTCGCCGGGGATGTCCTCGGCGTCGGGGTTCATGCCGGCGTTCAGGTCGTCGCAGTCCGCGTAGTCGAGCCAGCCGTCGTTGTCGAGATCGAGGTCCCCGCAGGACACGAGCGCGAGGGCGAGGAGCGGGAAGAATCGGCGCACTGTGGGGATCTTAGGGCTTGGGCAAGAACAACTCCTGCATTCGGCCGCCGCCGCGGCCCGCTCGCGGCGTCGTCGAAGTCTTGAAATGTCCAGACATGTCAGCGACTTCGCTCCTTGCGAGCGAACCGCTGCGACGCCCTCGGTGCGACGGATTTGTTTTCTTGCCCAAGCCCTTAGCCGGCTCCTCGCGCGCCTCGCTGGAAGGTTCGGAAGAGCAATACGAGCGCGGGGATCAGCAGGGCGCCGCCCACGGCGAACGCGATGAGGACGGCGCGGATGACGGGCGCGGGCGCGGCGACGTCCACGAACGCGACGTCCGGCACGACGAGCAGCGGACCCTGGACGAGCGCCCAACCGAGCAGGATCCCGGTCGTCTGGAGCACGACGAGGGCGCGGGCGAGGCGGAGGCGGCCCGTGCGCAAGGCGATCAGGGCGCCCAGCGCGGCGGCGCCGGTGGCGAGGTGCAGCGCGAACGTGGTGCCGGTGCCGGAGACCAGGGTCTTGTGGACGGCCGGCGCCCCCACGGACGCGATGGAGAGGGCCATCCAGGCGAGCGCCCCCACCACGACGCCGCTGCCGAGGGCGCGGGCCCGGAAGTCGTCTCGGAGGGGGCCGTCGGTCTCGAAGCACAGGTAGACGGCGGCCAGCTGGGCGCACTGGGCGAGGAGCAGCAGCCCGATGAGGATCGGGAACGGCTGCAGCCAGGGGCTCACGAACCCGGAGACGAGGACGCCGCCCTCCAGGCGGATGTCGCCCCCGGCGAGGGCCCCGGCGCAGATGCCGAGGAACAGCGGCGCGAGGGCCGACGAGATCGAGAACACGGAGCCCCAGCGCGACCGCGCCTCGGGCCCCTCGAGGCCGTACGCCCGAAACGTGAACGCCGCGCCGCGCAGGACGACGCCCACGAGCATCATCGTGAGGGGGAGGTGCAGGGCCGTCGCGACGATCCCGAACCCTCGCGGGAAGCACACGAAGAGCAGCACCACGACGGCGATGAGCCACACGTGGTTCACCTCCCAGATCGGGGCGATGACCCGCGCCACGGCACGGCGCTGCTCCTCCCTGCGGGGGCCGGACGCGAGCAGATCCCAGACCCCGCCCCCGAAGTCCGCCCCCCCGGTGAGGGTGTAGGCGAGCAGGGCGGCGCCGATGGCGACGACGGCGAGGGTGACCGGGTCAGGCATCGTCGACCGCCAGCACGTGGCGCTTCAGGAGCACGATCACCACCACGCCCAGGAACAGGTAGAGCGCGCTGAAGACGAGGAAGGGCCCGATGAGGCCGGGCATGGGGGTGACCGCGTCGGCGGTGCGCAGGTACCCGCGCACGACCCACGGCTGGCGACCGACCTCCGTGACGACCCAGCCCGCCTCGAGCGCCACGAGTCCCAGCGGGGCGCAGATCACGAGCGCCTCGAGCAGCCGAGGCGACGTCGGCACCCCCCGGATTCGCCACGCCGCGAACCCCGCCCACAGCGCCACGAGGGCGAGCAGCGAGCCGATCCCGACCATGATGTCGAAGGCCCAGTGGGTGATGCCCACGGGGGGCCGGTCCTCCTTCGGCACGTCCTTGAGCCCCATCACCTCGGCCGAGAAGTTGCGGCCGGCGAGGAAGCTGAGGGCCCCCGGGATCTCGACCGCCCAGCGCGTCTCCTCGGCCTCGGAGTCGACGATCCCGCCCAGCTGCAGGGGCGCGCCCGTCCGGGTCTCCCAGTGCGCCTCCATGGCGGCCAGCTTCACCGGCTCGTGGTGCGCCACGTACTCGCCCGACGCGTGCCCCACGAGCGGCTGGATGAGCGCGCTCGGGATGGCGACGGCCAAGGCCACCCCGAGCGCCCGGCGGTGGAGCTCGACCCCGCGCCCCCGGAGCAGCCCCAGGGCGTGGATGCCGGCTGCCGCGAACCCCACGGTCTGGAACGCGGCCACCACCATGTGGGCGACCTGCGTGGGCGCCGCGGGGTTGAACATCGCGGCCCAGAGATCGACGGACACGACGGCCCCGGCCGCGTCCAGCTCGAACCCGACGGGGTGGTTCATCCACGCGTTGACGCACACCACGAAGGCGCCCGAGGCGGTCCCGGAGACCAGGACGCCCAGGCCCGCCGCGAAGTGCATCCGCTCCGAGACCTTGTCCCAGCCGTAGAGGTACACGCCCAGGAAGATGGCCTCGAAGAAGAACGCGAAGCCCTCGAGCGAGAACGGCATGCCGATCATCGGGCCCGCGAAGGCCATGAACTCGGGCCACAGCAGCCCCAGCTCGAACGACAGCACCGTGCCCGAGACGGCCCCCACCGCGAAGAGGATCGCGGTGCCCTTCGACCAGCGCTGGGCGATGTCCCGGTAGACGGGGTCCCGCGTGCGCAGCCACCGCGCCTCGGCGATGGCCATGAGGGCGGGCATGGCCATGCCGGCCACGGCGAACAGGATGTGGAAGGCCAGCGACATCGCCATCTGCGAACGCGCGGCGAGAAGATCGGTCACTCGGTGCGACCTCCCGGTTGGTTCGCGGCTCCCATCCCGCGTGATCCTAGAGCACCAATCACATGGTCGTTCGGTCGCCTCGCTCGCTCGGCACCACCGGCTCTTCGTTGCTCCTCTTTGCGGGTCCAGACCCGCGTCATCGTCGCGCCTCGACCCGTCGGCCCCGTTCTTCGCGATGCTCGGTCGCGACCACGTGATCGGCGCTCTGGAGCGGGTAATCTCCCGGCGTGCTGCCGGACCTCGAATCGCTGCGTTGTTTCCTCGAAGCCGCTCGCCTGCTGAACTTCCGGGCGGCGTCGAAGGCCGTCGGTCTCACCCCCGCCGCCCTCGGTCAGCGCATCCGCAAGCTCGAGGAGCAGCTCGACGTCCGCTTGTTCGACCGGACCACGCGCAAGGTCGTGCTCACCGAAGCCGGGCTCGCGCTGTTGCCCGAGGCCCGTCGCACGCTGGCGGCGGCTCACGACTGCGTGCAGGCGGCCCGCGGCGACCTCGGTCCGGCGCCCATGGACATCGTCCTCGGCACGCGCCACGAGCTGGGGCTGTCGTGGATCGTGCCCATGCTGCCGATCCTCGAGGAGCGGCACTCCGGCATCACGTTCCACCTCTACTTCGGCTCCGGGGGCGATCTGGAGCTGCAGGTGCGCACCCGCCGAGTCGACGTCGCCGTCAGCTCCCGGCGGCTGAACGACCCCGAGCTCGACTTCGACAAGCTGCACCGCGAGGACTACCTGCTCGTCGCCACGCCCGCGGCCCTCGCCGCGCGCCCCGTGAAGGTCGTGGACGACCTGGAGTCCCACCTGCTGATCGCGCTGTCGGACGAGATGCCCCTCTTCCGGTACTGGCGCGACGCCCCCGGCGGCCGCGACGACCTCGCCTTCGCGGGCCTGCGCCGCATGGGCACGATCGCCGCGATCCGCGCCCGCGTCCTAGAGGGGACCGGCGTGGCGGTGCTGCCCGAGTACCTCGTCCGCCCCGACCTGGCCGCGCGCCGGCTGGTCCCCGTCCTTCCGGACATCACCCCCCTGCACGACAGCTTCCGCCTGATCTTTCGGTCGGACGAGCCCCGTGTTCCTCTCTATCGCGCCATCGCCGCCAGCATGAGAGAAATGCCTCTTCGTTGACGCGATTCTTGGCTGGATTTAATTACGCTCACACAACTATGCTGAACGACCGCGCATGGAGGATGAGATGGCGAACGACGAGGCCCTCGTGGCCGAGGTGGCGCGATATCGCGCGCTGCTCCCGGAACTGCTCAGCGGCGACTCCGCCGGTCGGTGGGTCGTCTTCAAGGACGGCGCCGTACAGAGCGTGCACGAGGGTGGGTACGAGGCTTGGCGGAACGGCACGCGCCGGTTCGGCATGGGCGCCCCCTTCGTCGTCTCCCGGGTCGAAGCCCGCGAGCCGATCCGCGTAGGCCGATGGCGACCCTCACCCTCGGAGACGATCTTCGCCTAGTCAGCGCGAACCGTACGCGTGAGCAGACGCTCAAGTACGGCCCCGTCTTCGAGGTGGGCCTCGCCCCGCCCCCCCTGGACGACGAGCTCCCCGTGGCCCGGGACGTGTCCCTGATGGTGGACACCGGCGCCTTCGCGTCCGTCGTGTCCGAGACCATCGTGAAGGACCTCCAGCTGCCCGCCATCGACACGGTCGAGGTGCTCGCCTTCGACGGGGTCGAGGCGCGCGTGCGGCGGCGGCACATCGCGTCGCTGATCGTGAACGCCAAGGAGGACCTCACCGGCGTGGTGCGGCCCCTCGTCTTCCTCGTGCCGGTCATCGCGGGCGTGGGCATCGACGACGACGGCGTCCTCGGCCGGGACTTCCTGCAGCACTTCTGGTTCCGCTACCGAGGCCCCGAGGGCAAGAGCGAGCTCGTCCTGCGCGGCACGCCCGCGTGGCAGGTGGCGGGCCTGCCCGTGTACGACCTCCTCAGCTGAGGTCGGCTTACTAGTTCTTACTGCTTCACAGTTTCGTGAACACAATATCGATTCACCCGATCCGGCCTCGACCCCATCATCTCCAGCGTGGGACGAAATGGTTCGTCTCCCCGTCCTCGGGTTCGTCGCTGCCCCGAGGGAGAGAAGCCGCCCGGGATCATCCGGGCGGCTTCTTCCGTTCTGGGCCCGGGGGGGGTCAGCGGATCCTGATCTCGAGCCCCGCGAGCATCCCGAGTCGCGCCGCGCAGAGCCTCGGCACCCCCCCCAGTCCACGACGACCTCAGTCGAGGACGCTGTAGATGCTCGCCTCGCCGCGCCGCACGAGCAGCAGCGGCGGGCCGTCGGTGGACTTCACGGCGGCCTTGAAGTCGGCCACGGAGCCCACCGGCGCGCGGTTCACTTCCACGATGATGTCGCCGGTGCGCAGCTCGGCGTCGGCGGCCGCGGAGCCGGACACGACGCCCAGGACCACGACGCCGCTGCGGACGCCCTTGGTGAACCGGGTCAGGCTGCGGTGGTCGTCGAGCTCGCCGAGGTAGAGCCCGTCGATCTCGGTGCCGCGGTCGGACTCCCGCGCCTCGTCGCGGCTCGACACGGCCCGGCGCTCGCCCGGCATCTCGCCGAGCTTCACCACGATTCGCTTGCGCTTGCCGTTTCGGTAGATCTCGAGCTTCGCGTCGTGGCCCGGACCCGCCGCCGCCACGAGGTTGCGGAGGTCGTCCGTGTCCTGGGTCGGCGTCCCGTCGAGCGCGACCACCACGTCCCCGTCCCGCACGCCCGCCTTCTCGGCCGGGCTGCCCTCGGCGACCTTCGCGAGGATCACGCCGCGGGTGCCGTCGTCCAGGGAGAAGCCGGCCGTCATGGCGGGGGTCAGGTTCTGGATGTGCACGCCGAGCCAGCCGCGGTCGACGCGCCCCTTCGTGATCAGGCTGTCGATGATGGGGCGCGCCTGGTTCGTGGGGATGGCGAACCCGATCCCCACGTTGCCGCCCCCGCCCATCATGGAGCCGGGGGACACGATCATGTCGTTGATGCCCACGAGCTCGCCGCGCATGTTCACGAGGGCGCCGCCGGAGTTGCCCTGGTTGATGGCGGCGTCGGTCTGGATGAAGTTCTCGTAGCGGTTCTTGCCCACGCTCGTGCGCTCCTTGGCGGACACGATGCCCAGGGACACGGAGCCCGCGAGGCCGAACGGGTTGCCGATGGCCATGACCACCTCCCCGAGCCGGAGCGCGTCGGAGTCGCCCAGATCGAGGGCCGTGAGGCCGGACACGTCCCCCGTGAGCTTGATGACGGCGAGGTCCGTGCCCGGGTCGGTGCCGACCAGACGCGCGTCGAACTTCCGGCCGTCGGACAGCGTCACCTCGAGCTCGTCGGCCTCCCCCGCGACGTGGTGGTTGGTCACGATGTAGCCGTCCTCGTCGATGATCACGCCCGAGCCGAGCCCGCGCCGGCGGAACTCGCGGGGCTCTCGGGACGGGGGGCTTTCGTCGAAGAAGCGACGGAAGAAGTCCTCGCCGCCGGAGAACCGACCGTCGGGGACCTGCGTGATGGTCGTGGTCTCGATCCACACGACGGCGGGCAGCACACCCTCGGCGACGTCGCTGTATTGGGTGCCCACGGCCCCCACGGGCGGACCCGCGTCGGCGGTGAGGGCCCCCGTGAAGAGGCCGGTGAAGAGGGCGGCTCCGCAGAGGGAGCCGAGGACGAACAAGGGCACGGGGCGGCGTGGGGTGTCTGTCATGAGCGCAGAAACAGGTTCGGGGGGTCGGTTATTCCACTCCGGGGATGCCGCGGACGCCGGGCCCCTTCTCGAACGTCCAGCGGAACGCGAGGACGACGTTCGGGGCCCACAGGACGCGCTCGCCGGAGTCGTCGAGGACGTACGCGAGCACCTGCACGATGATGTCGGGCATGGCCACGTGCGGGATCGGCTTCACGGTGCCGATGAAGCCGACGTTCACGGAGCGGTCCTCCGTCACTCGCGCCCGCTTGTGGCGCACCGTCCCGCCGAGACGAAGCACGGTCTTCGTCTTCGTCCCGTCGAGGATCTCACCGAGGACCACGGCCTGCTGCTGGATGATCCGGTCGGCGGGCGCGATGTAGAGGTCCACGCCGCCGTCGTACACGGGCTGGGGGGTGTCGCCGTCGCGGAAGAAGAGCCAGGTGTGGGTCCAGGAGAAGTTGTAGAGGACGATTACCGGGCCGCCCTTGAGGCGCAGCGTGGGCGAGATGATCAGCTCGAACGCGTCCGTCGCCACCGCCTCGCCTTCGGCTCCGGCGCGCGTGGCGTACCGCTTGTTCTCCAGGGCCGCGACGGGGATGCGGGACCCCGCGCTGCCGGTCCATGACCCGACGTAGCGCCCGGTGACGGAGAGGGTCAGCATCTCCAGCGGCGTGAAGTCGATGCGCGGGCCCACCTCCGCGAACGCAGGGGTCACGCGCCACCAGGCCCCGATGCCGAAGTGGGTGGTCTGGAACAGCTTCGACTCGCTCCGATACAGAGACACCCGGAGCTGGGGCGTGCCGTAGACCCCGACCCCCAGGGGGAAGACCTGGGCCCCGAGGACGGGCGCGAAGTGGAAGTACGGGGAGGGCGCCGGCGGCGGCGCCTTCTCGGCGGCGGGCTCCTCGGCCGCCGGCTCCTCGGGGGGGAGAGGTTCCTCGGCGTCGGCGTCGGCGGGCACGAGCAGCAGGGTCAGGGCAGCGAGCAGGGGGCGCAGCGTCATCAGGGGTTCCTCCGTCTCCAGCATCCCCCCCGGGCACTCCTCGCGGCAAGGTCAGGGGCCGTTGGCCGCGATCTCGATCGTGCCCCCGATGTCGTTCACCCCGACGGCGTCGCGCACCGCGATCGCGTCGGCCGTGGGCAGCAGGGTGTTCCACGTGATGCCGAAGTCGCCGCCCACCGTGTCCATGGCGAGCAGCCCGTCGATCCCGCCGAGGATGCTGTTGCTGTGGATGCCGAGGCTGCCGCCCAGCGCGCCGAGCGCCGAGAAGCCGTCCACGCGGCCCAGCGTCGAGTTCCAGACCACGCTCAGGTCCCCCGCGATCGACTGCAGCCCCCCGAATCCCGAGACGCCCGTGACGCCCGAGTTGGAGTCCACGCGGACCGTGCCCCCGATGGTCCACAGGACGGGGAAGCCCGAGATGTCCCCCGAGCCGTTGTTCCACTCGATGACGACGTCGCCGCCGATGGACGCGAGCGCGTCGAACCCGGCGACGTCCCCGATCGCGTTGTTGCTGCCGAGGGTGAGGTTGCCCCCGATCGTCTCGAGCGACGTGAACCCTCCGAGGTCGAGCGAGTTCGACCAGGTGACCGTGAGCGACCCTCCGATCGACTGGAGGTTCGCGAAGCCCGTCGTGTCGCGGAGGCTCGACGCGAACTCGCCGAGGCGCACGTCGCCCCCCACCGCGCAGAGGCACTCCAGGCCCGCGCTGGTGGTGACCTGGGCGCCCGAGGTCAGCGCGACGGAGCCGGAGACGCGCTCCCACCCCTGGGCGCAGAACCCGGCCACGGCGAAGTCGTCCGAGGGGATGAAGTCGCCCTGGAGCTCGGGACCCGTGCAGGCCTGGACTGCGTCGTCGTCGTCGGCCGCGTCGTCGTCGTCGGCCGCGTCGTCGTCGTCGGTGGCGTCGTCGTCGTCGGTGGCGTCGTCGTCGTCGGTGGCGTCGTCGTCGTCGGCTGCGTCGTCGTCGTCGGCGCCGGGCCCGAAGTCGTCGATCTCGAGGGTGCCCGGGGGACATCCGGCGATGAGGGCGACGAGCAGCGGGATCGAGAGGAGTCTCACGGGGGGAGGCTAGCCGTTCCCGGCCGGCCCGTGCGGCGGGCGAGCGCGACGAGGCCGAAGGGCACGACCCAGAAGAGCACCGTCGCGGTGTCCAGCACGCTCACGGCCACGGCGACGTCCGCCTCGATGCCGTACGGGGCCAGCACCAACAGGACGACCCACTGGCTCACGCCCAGCTGCCCCGGGGCCGACGGAGCGGCCACCGCGAGGGTGATGGCGACCACCACGGCGACGGCGGCCGACGCCGTGGCCGCGCCCCCGCAGGCGACGATGAGGAGGTAGGCAGCGACGGCCTCGAGCGCCCACACCACGCCCGTCCACGCGCCCGCCCGAGCGACCACGGAGGGTCGGTCGAACAGCGCCAGGCCCTCGCGGAAGCGTCCCGCGATCCCGGGCAGGGCGGCTCCCCAGCGTCGCACGCCGCCGAGGGCGAGGAACCCGACGGCCGCCCCGATCCCCGCGGCCGTCGATGCCCACTGCACCCACTCGGGCAGGCGCGGCGTCGGCAGGACGGCGATCGCGAGCCAGAACGCGACCCCCAGGAAGGCGAGGTCGAGCACGCGCTCCACCACCATGCCCGCGAGCATCGCCGAGAACGGCCGCCCCGAACCCCGCGCGTGGACGAGCGGTCGCGCCAGGTCGCCGGCCTTCGCGGGGAGCGAGAAGTTCGCGAACCAGCCCAGGAACACCGCGTCGAGGCCCAGCAGGAGGCGCTCGCGGTCGGGCTTCCGGCCCTCTTCGGCGATGACGAGCCAGCGATGGACGCGGAGCAGCAGGATGAAGAGGTGCAGGGCGAGGGCCGCGACGAGGGGGCCCGGGCGGGCGTCGAGCAGGGTCCGACCGACGGCCCGCAGGTCCACGAAGTACGCGAGCAGCGCGAGCAGGACCACCGAGACGATCGAGCCGACGATCAGGCGCGTCCGGTCGCTCAATCCCGCCTCCTCCGAACCGTCAGCCGCGCGTGGGCGGGGACATCGGTCATCTCCGTGACCTCCCCGTCGGGCCACCGGACGGTCACGCGATCGACCGCCTCGGCGCTCCCCAGGCCGAAGAACACTACCGGTTCGCCGCTGCTGAAGGTGCCGCGGCCCCCGCCCGTGACCTCGTCCACCAGGCGGAGGTCGCCCGCCTCCACGGTGACGCGGGCGCCCACGGCGAAGCGGTTGGCGGTCACGTCGTCGCGCGGCTCCACCACCAACCGCGAGGCCTCGGTGCAGCGCCCCAGGAGGACGGACGGGCCCGAGCGCACGTGGCCGACGATCAGGTCGGGGACGCCGTTGCGGTCCAGGTCGGCGACGGCGGCGGACCGGCTGATCCCCAGCTGGGGAGACGGGAACACGTCCCCGGCGCGGTCCGTGAACCGGAGGACGGGGCCGTCGCGGAGCGAGACGAGGAAGCGGTCCGGCTGGTCCTCCTCGGGCGTCTCGGGGCCGCGGAACACCGGCGGCAGCTGGCCGTACCCGATGTACACCGACGGCACGCCGTCTCCGTCGAGGTCCAAGGGGACGGTCGACCAGGACGCGTCGAGGGCGTGGTCGTCGACGCCGCCCGCCCACACCAGCGAGACGTCGGTCCAGCCGTAGTCCGAGAAGCCGCGGTAGGCGGTGGTGCGCCCCAGGTCCGAGAACCACAGGTCGTGGAGGCCGTCTCCGTCCAGGTCCGCGATCGAGACCCCCATGGGGGCGTGCAGCGGGCCGAGGCCGGTGTCGGTGTACCGGTCGCGCCAGGACCAGCCGTCGCCGTCCGGGCCGGCGTTCTCCCAGGGCCGCGTGAACCCCTCCTGCGCCCCGAAGTCGTGGACGGCGAACAGGTCCGGGTCTCCGTCGTCGTCCAGGTCGCGCCACACGGCGTGGATGACGGCCCCCGAGTCGTGCCCGTCGTAGTCGAAGCCGAACTCCGAGGAGAGGTCCGTGAACGCGTCGCCGTCGTTGCGCCAGAGCGCGTGGGTGGTGGGCACGACGACCCAGGCGGGGAACGTCGTCGCGCGCACCACGTAGCCGCCCGCGAAGAGGTCGAGGTCGCCGTCGCCGTCGTAGTCGGCCCACGCCGCTCCCCCGGGCCAGCCCTCGCGCGGCGCGATCCCCGAGGCCGGGGTCACGTCCTCGAAGCGCCGGTCGCCGAGGTTGCGGAGCAGGTGGACGGAGTCCTTGCCCGCGACGTCGAGATCGAGCCGACCGTCGCCGTCGAAGTCCACGGCGCGGGCGGTCCCCGTCAGGTCGTCGGGCAGGGCCCACACGTCGTCGTCGGCGCGCTCGAAGCCCGCCTCGCGGCCCCAGTACAGCGCGTTCGGTCCGACCGTCTGGGTGAAGAAGAGGTCCACGCGCCCGTCGGCGTCGAAGTCGGCGGCGGCCAGGCCCGCGGCGGTGACCTCGGCGAAGGGCATCTCGAGGTCGTCGCCCGTGGTGAAGGCCGGGTCGCTCACGTGTCGGAAGTCGAGCCCGGACCCCGAGAGCCCGTCGGCGAAGGCGCCCGGGGGGGCGGCGGGATCCGCGCACTCGGGGTGAGGGACCACGTCCACCTCCACCGCGGTGCGCAGCCACGGCGGCACGAAGTCGAGATCGTCGGCGACCGTGGGGCCGCGATCGTCGGTCGTGGGCCCGTCGGGGGGCGGATCGGGCACGGCGGGGCAGGCCGCCAGGAGCAGCCCGAGGACGGCGACGCGCCTCAGGACAGGCGCTCCCCGGCCGCGAGGCGGGCCGCCAGCAGACCCCCCCGAGCGGCGCGCGCGAGCTGCCCCCCGACCTCGCCGCTGCGCAGCATCCGGCGGGCCGTGGACGCGATGTACGACGGGCGCAGATAGAACCGACGGAACGCTCTCCGCCGCAGCTCCACCAGCTGGGCGGCGCTCTCGAAGCCCGCCGGGACGTAGACCCGGCCGAAGAAGTCGTAGCGGGAGCCGTCCCACTCGGACGCGAGGGTGCCGCCCTCGGGCGCGACGTCCGCCGTGATCTGGGTGACGAAGAACTGCGCGAAGTCGGGCTCCATGTCGATGAGCCGTCCGAGCGTGTCCTCGAACCCGGCCGCCGAGTCGCCGGGCAGCCCCACCATGATCGACGCGATGACCTCGATGCCTGCCGCCTTCGCGGCCCGGATCGCAGGCTCGACGGTGGCCGGATCCAGGTTCTTCCGCGCCGCCTTCAGCGCCGGTTCGTTCAGGGACTCGATGCCGAAGAGGATGTTCCAGCAGCCCGCCGCGGCCATGGCCCCCAAGAGCTCCGGGTCCACCCGATCCGTGCGCGACATGCACGACCACCGGAGGTCCGGGGGCCCCTCGGCGGGGAGGCGTCGACAGAGCTCCAGGGCCCACTCCCGATCGACCCCGAACGTCGGGTCCGCGAAGAAGACTGCGCGGGTGCGGTGGGCGGCTCGCAGGTGGTTCAGCTCGGCGAGGACCGAGTCGACCGAGCGCGCGATCCACCCCGGGCGGATGCGCACCTCGCAGTAGAAGCAGGGGAAGGGGCAGCCTCGGCTCGCGAGGACCGGATACACGGTGTCGGCCGCCTCCTGGTGCGGCGAGAAGCCGTAGTCGCCGATGTCCACGAGATCCCAGGCCGAGAAGGGGAGGGCGTCGAGGTCCGCTCGTTCGGGCGGGGTGTCGACGTGGGGGTCCCCGCGGCGGATGGAGCCCTGGACGGCCGCGCTCGGGTCGGCCACGAAGGCGACGACGCTCAGCTCCGGCTCCCCGTAGAGCACGATGTCGAGGGCCGGGACCGCGTCCAAGGCCGCGCGCGCGTGGGCGGCGTCGAGGCGTCCGTAGGCGGCGACGGGGGCGTCGCCGGGGAGCGCGTCGCGCAGGGCCCGGACCAGGCGGTCGAGCACCGGCGGGTCGATCTTGCGGTTGTAGTCGTTCTGGCAGACGAGCAGGACGTCGGGGTCGTGGGCGGCGGCTTCGGCGACGATCCGGGCGAGGGCCGGGTCCCGCAGGTGCTCGTCGGAGATGTGCACGTCGTGGCCCGCGGCCCGCAGCGCGGCGGCCGTGGTCAGGGAGTAGAGGGGGGGGTGTCGCGGGTGCACCGGGGCCGCATCGAGGACGGGCGGCGGGAGCAGCAGCAGGACACGCACGGGCGGAGCTTAGTCGCCCTTTGCGCGGGCGGCGCTGAGGAGTCGCTCGGCCACCCAGCGGCGGAAGTCCTCGCGGGCCTCCTCCCCGTCGGGCATGCCCAGGACCTGGCGCAGGCGGACTCCGAAGATCGCGTCGCCGAAGAGCGCCGCGCCCACGAGCAGGGTGGCGTAGGCGGTGTCCCGTGCGTCCGCGTCCCCGCCGAGCTGGTCGGGGAGGGTGCTCGCGGCGCCCTGGAACCACGCCTCCGGCAGCCCCTTGCCCGAGAGCAGGAGCCACGCGCCGAGGCGGGCGTTGCCCTTGCGGCGAGCGACGTCGTCCACCAGCTCGACGAACCCGGCCGGTCCGAGATCCGCGTCGGCGAGCCCCGCGAGGTCCTGGAAGAGGCCGCCCCAGGCCTGCTCGACCACCGCCCGCAAGACCCCCTCGCGGCTCCCGAAGTGATGGAGGACGGCTTGGCGCGAGATGCCGACGTCCGCGGCGATGTCGTCCAGCCGCAGCGAGGACGGGCCGGTGTCGCGGAGCCGGACCTCCGCCGCCCGGAGGATGTCCGCCCGGGTCTCGGCCGCTGGTTTTCGTCGTCGAGCCATCAGAAAGTCCTTGCGCATCGTAGCTCGGATCGGCTACTTACTTCCTAGTAAGTAAATGAATGACGGAGATCGAGACGATGCGAAGCGCGACGAACTGGTTCAGCAAGTACGGCGAGAGCCACCAGAACCCCATCAACAAGGCCATTCACTGGCTCTGCATCCCGCTGATCCTCCTCGCCACGCTGGGGCTGCTCCAGAGCATCCCGCACCCGTTCGGCGTCGCCTGGATGGACTGGGGCGCGGCGTTCATGGTGGTCGCGATGGTCTTCTACGCGACCCTCTCCTGGACCATCTTCGCGGGCATGTTCGTGGTCGGCGTCGCGTCCCTGGCCCTGAACCACGCGATGGTCGCGGCGGGCCTGCCGCTCCTCGAGATCTCGATCGGGGTCTGGGTCGGGGCGTGGATCGTCCAGTTCGTGGGTCACAAGATCGAGGGGGCCAAGCCGTCCTTCTTCGAGGACGTGCAGTTCCTGCTGGTGGGCCCCGCGTGGCTGCTGCAGTTCGTCTACGGCAAGGTCGGCATCCCCGTGGAGACCCGGCGCACGGCCGCCTGACAAGATGGCCCCATGAGGGGTCGAACGAACCGCCGCAGCGCCCGCTCGCACGTCGTGTGGGCGCTCGTCGTTCTGGTCGCGGCGACCCTCCCGGCCGCACCTGCAGAGGGCGCCGACAAGGTGCTGAAGGGAGCGTGGTTTCGGGTCGAGAGCGACCACCTGATCGTCTACGGGGACGGGTCTCGGGCGAGCGTCGCGGGGTTGGCTCGGGACCTGGAGATCTTCCGCACGGTCGCCCTCGGCCTCCTGCCGAACGCGAAGCCCCCTCCCGACGAGAAGGTCGTGGTGTTCGCGCTCCGGGATGGCTTCTCGCTCGAGCGGTACGGCCTCCGCGAGATGCGAGGGCGATCATCCGTGGCCCTGGGGTGGGCGGTGGTGCGGCCGGCGCGCGCCTGGCTGGTGATGGTCGCGCCCTCGAAGAAGGCCGGCCGGTGGATCGGCTTTCACGAGTACGCGCACTACATCACCCGCCGATCCGCCCCGTTCCTGCCGTCGTGGCTCACCGAGGGCTTGGCGGAGTACTGGGGGACGCTGCGGATCGAGCGCGATGGCGCGCTGCGGTTGGGGGGGCCGAACCACACCCGACTCAAGACGCTGCACGAGCGCGCGTGGCCGGATCTCGAGCTCATGCTCTCGGTCCGGAGCCTGCACGGGCGTCCGACGCTCTACGCGATGGCGTGGGCGTTCGCGCAGTACGCGGCGACGGTGGAGCCGGCCCTCACGAGGGCGCTGCCGGACTACCTCGCGCGGGTCCGGGGCGACGAGCCGGCGGTCGCCTTCGAGGCGGCGTTCGGCCGAACCCCGCGCGACATGCACGTGCAGCTGGAGGAGTACGTCCGCCAGGACCGGTTCGCGGCGGTGCGGTTCCGGCTCAAGGTCACGCCGACGGTCGACGCCCTGGACGTGCGTCGGGCGACGGTCGCCGAGGTGGGAACGGAGCTCGGCATGGTCCACCTCGTCGCGGGGAAGCGGGTGGAGCTCGCCCGGGCGCTGTTCGAGCGGGTGCTGGAGGAGGATCCGCGGGCGGCGCGGGCCATCGCGGGGCTGGCGGTCCTGGACGGGGACGAACACCCCGAGGTGACGGCTCGATTCGACAGAGCGCTCGAAGCCGCGCCGGAGGACGGTCTGGTCCTTCGCCTGGCGGTCGAGTCGGCCATCGTGCTGGCCCGTCGGTCGGGGGGCGACGACTCGTTGTGGGGGCGGGTCGTCGACCTCCTTCGACGCACGACCGAGGCCGAGCCCCGGGAGCTTCATGCCGCTCGTCTCTACGGCGAGCTGGCGATCATGGGTCGGGTGGAGCGCAAGCCCGCGATCGTGGCGCTGGAGCGCTCCTTGGCCTCCGGTCCCACACCCGGCCCCGCGGCGGAGGTGTTGCATGTCCTCTACCTTCGGGAGGACCGACGCGAGGACGCCCGTCTCATGCACCTGCGGCTCATGGTCCGCTCCGACGACCCGGAGTTCGTCGGTCGTTCGCTCCGGCGCGTCGTGAACGCGGAGCTTCGGTACCTCGACGACCTGCTCCGTGACGGTCGGGGCGCCGAGGCGGCGGCGCATTGCCTCGAGCTGCGTCGTCGCTCCGCCCCCGTCTGGGCCGAGGAGATGGAGCCGTACTGCGACGAGCCGACCCCGCCGTTGTGAGGGCGCTGGGCGACGAGGGGTATGGGTCGCGGAACGGTTCATTCACCGGAGCTGTGCACGCCGGGCGGCCGGCCGGAACTCGGGGTGGATCGCCGATCCTGGGTGGGTTCTGTCCGAACCCCGGCCGGAAGTCGGGGTGGATCGCCGATCCTGGGTGGGTTCTGTCCGCCCAGCGGCCGGAAGTCGGGGTGGATCGTCGATCCTGGGTGGGTTCTGTCCGCCCAGCGGCCGGAAGTCGGGGTGGATCGCCGATCCTGGGTGGGTTCTGTCCGAACCCCGGCCGGGAGTCGGGGTGGATCGCCGATCCTGGGTGGGTTCTGTCCGCCCAGCGGCCGGAAGTCGGGGTGGGTCGCCGATCCTGGGTGGGTTCTGTCCGCCCAGCGGCCGGAAGTCGGGGTGGGTCGCCGATCCTGGGTGGGTTCTGTCTGAACCCCTCCCACCCCGGCCGACTACAGCGGTCGGTTCTCGTCCATCCAGTCCTCGACGGTCTGGAAGATGTCGTCGATCCCGCCGCGCGTGACGGCCGCGATCGTGTCGTCGTCCGCCGCGATGCTGACGATGATGGACTGCGACCAGATCGCCATCATGCGCAGCGTGCCCCCGCCGGTGCTGTCGCCGGTCCAGGTGCCGCCGTCCACGTTGACGTCCTCGTCCGTGCGCACGAACCCGTTGCCGTCGCGCGGCACCCAGAGCTCCACCGTGTAGGACTGCTCGATGCTGTCGCCCTCTTCGTTGCCCTCGCGCTGCGTCGTCCAGGTGCGGGCAGCGATCGCCCAGCGCGGGTCGCCGTCGTTGCTCGACGGGGCCCCGCCCTCCGTGGGCTCGGACAGGTTCAGGTCCACCCAGCGGTACTCCTTGGGCAGCGTGTACGTGATCGGCGAGATCGCCGCGTTGTCCTTCGTCAGCTCGTTGGACGTGATGAGGAACTCGCAGCCCCGGTCCGCCCAGCAGTCGGCGCCCTCGGTGAACGTGCGGTCGTAGTGGTCCGGGGAGCCCGGCTCGAAGGGGAGCTGGTCGGGCATCAAGGGCAGCTCGGAGAGCGGGCCCACGTCGTACTTCGACGGCGCCCCCACCGCGACCGCGATGTTGCGATCGAGCGGCAGGTTCGGGTGCTCCACGCCCGCCACGTCCTCATCGGTCAGCTGATCCGGGCTCACCGCGCGGGTCACCGCCGAGGCGTTGTCCACGTCCATCGACAGGTAGATCTCCCGCTCGAGCTCTCGAAGCCCACGCGCGACCCAGCCCGGGTCCTCGTGCTGGAACTCGCGGAACACCAAGGCGGCAGCCTCGCTGAACTCGAGGTTGGCGGGGGGCGGCGCGCAGGACGTGAGGACCAGCGCGGGGATGCAGGCGAGCAGCAGTCTCATGGCCTGGAGCCGACCTCGTAACAGATGCGCACCTGCTGGCCGATCGACGCGCGGGCTTCGCCGTGCAGCCGGACCGTGTTGGCAGCCTCTTCGAAGGACCAGCCGTTCACGCGCGTGATGTCTTCCGGGATCTCCGTACCCGGGGCCGCGTCGACCCCGCAGGTGCGGATCGGGGTGTCGCCCTCGGCGACCGGTTCGCCGACGGTGACCGTGATCGTCCACGGATCCGGCGTCCGGCTCAGGGGGAAGCCGCTGCGACGTCCGCCGATCTCGGCCGCCAGCGACGTCATCACCTCCGAGCCCGGGGCGCAGAAGGGCACGACGCTGCCGCCGGTCGCTCGCGCGAGCTCCATGTACCGGGTGCCCGGCGCGCTCCCGCCGCACTCCGCGAGGTCCTCGGTCTGCCCGGGCTCCACCACCGCGTGCACCGTCACGTCGTCTCGCTCGGCGACCAGCGTGTGCAGACGCTCCAGGTACTCGTCCACCGGGACCAGCTCGTGGGGCCGGGTCACGCAGCTCTCGGGCCCCTCGAGGCCGAACCGACCCTCGTCCGAGCAGTCGTCCTCGTCCGACACGATCACCACCGCCAGCGCCGCGCCGTCCCGCCGAAGCCCCGCGTTCTCGTGGCTCGCCAGCGGGGGCGTGAGCGCCGACCACATCGCCGAGAGTCCCGCCTCGAACTGGGACCCCTGATCGCCGACGTCCAGGCGCGCGGCGAGGGCCGCGCCGTCGTCCCCCGCGGCCGAGGAGAGCACGGGCCCGACGATGCGGCCGCGCCGCTGGGGCGCCTCCACGTCCGTCGTCACCACGCCCACCTGCCAGTCGACGCCGCGGGTGTTCAGCCCCAGCACGAAGTCGCCCGCGGCGACCCCCAAGGCCTGCTGAACCGGTCCCATGGTGTTGGAGTCGTCGACCACGAAGAGCACGTCGACCACCGGCTCGTCGCCGAGGGTGAAGCGGTCCTCCACCTGGTCCGCCACGTAGCCGGGGCACGCGAGGAGAAGAAGGATGAAACCAGCGAGCAGGATGCGGACGGGCGACACGCCGGCAGTCTACACTCCGCCCGCCTTGAGACGCTTCACCGCCCCCCTCCTCGCCATGAGCCTCGCGTCGATGCCGCTGGTCGCGTCGAGCGCCCCCCGGATCGTGCAGGGACTCCCCCTCGCGGACCCGATGCCCACGGGCCAGGCCGGGCTCCAAGCGCGCATCTTCTTCTCGGCGAACCAGGTCGGCGAGTTCGAGCCCTGCAGCTGCCCGGACACGCCCCTCGGCGGCCTCGCCCAGCAGGCGGGCCTCGTGGACGCATCCCGCGCAGGCGACGTCCCCGTGTTCTGGTTCGACGCGGGCGACCGCTTCTTCAAGCACGACATGGCCATGAACTCCCTGGACGAGGCCCAGCGACGGCGCTCCGCGATCCTGCTCGTGGACGCGGGCGGCCGGGCCGGGCTCGACGCGCAGGGCGTGGGTCGGATGGACCTCGGCGCGGGCCTGCCGTACCTGCAGAAGCTCGCCGTCCGGTCGGGCGTCCCCCTCCTGTCCGCCAACCTCGTGAACGACGACGGAGAGCTGCTCTTCGCGGCCTCGACGATCGTCGAGCGCGGCGGCCTCAAGGTGGGCGTGACCTCCGTGGTCGACGGAGCCACCGCCGGGATCGGGTACTCGGCGAAGGATCCCGTCGCCACCGCCCGCGCCTCGGTGAAGGCCCTGCGCGAGGCGGGCGTGGACCTCGTCGTGCTGCTCTCGAACCTCGACTCGGACGACGACAAGCGCCTCGCCCGCGGCGCCAGGCCGGACCTCCTCCTCGGGAGCCGGAGCCGCGAGATCCACGCATCCGGACCCGTCGTGGGCAGGACCGTCGTGGGCCGCGCGGGCTCGAAGGGCCGCTACCTGGGCGACGTGCGCTGGTACCGGGACGGCAAGGGGAAGGGGCCGCACCTCGTGGCCACCGTCGCCCCCGTGCCCGCCGACGGCCGCAGACACGCCGGGGTCGCCGCCCTCGTCGAGGAGACCCTGGGACTGCTCGGAGACCCGGTCCTCGGAGTCCCGCCGTTCGAGCCCGGCGCCCCCGACCGTCCGGAGGCTCGGTGAGGGTCGCGCCCGCGCTCATCGTGCTGGGCGTCCTCGGCGTCGCCGCGGCGGCCATGTCGCCGGACATCACCCGGTCGGCGAGGGTCCAGGACCGGGTCGAAGCGCTCGAAGACGCCACCGCCAAGCTGAAGGCCGAGAACAAGCGGCTGGAGTCGTCCGCGGCGCAGCTGTCCGAGCGGGTGCGCGAGCTCGAGAAGCGCGTCGAGGCGGGGCTGCCGGACGAGGTCCACGTCGTGCCCCTGAAGGGCGGCGGGACCGAGCGCTGGGAGCTGCCCACGGGCGGGGCCTACGTGCAGTTCCTGCGCCTCGACGGCGATGTGCCCGTCTTCACCATCAAGAACAACGCGGGCACGGCCGAGGTGTCGCTGCGGGCCGGGGAGTCGCACGTGGCGGTGGACGACCGGGGGAGCGAGCTGCGCGTCCACACGAGCACGCTGCACCACATCCGGCGGGACCGGACGGGGAAGCCCGCCGAGGGGCTCTTCTCCGTGACCTACGAGCGCCGGTCTCCCGACTGACAGTGAGCCGACCGGCGGGAGCTACTCCGAGAAGCGGAGCTCGCCGACGTACAGATCGTCGTGCGACTTGCCTTTGGCGATCTTCGAGACCACCACCTTCACCTTCGAGGTCGTGACGGGCGAGAGCTCGAACGTCTGGAGCCCCATCGCGTCCTCGACGTCGAAGGTCTGGGCAGGGGCGCCGTCGAACTCCAGCTTCACCTGCGCGACGCGGTTGCTGCCCTCGAAGAAGGACTCGCTGCTGTCGAACCCGGTGGAGATGGCGAAGGTCTTGAGCGTCTTCTGCGCGCCGAGGTCCAGCTCCAGGGTCTGGCCCTTGCCGCTGCCCTCGCCGTCGACCCACCAGGTGTCGAGCCAGCCGTCGGCGGCCTTGGCGCCGTCGTAGTCCTTGTCGTCGTGGTAGATGCTCGAGGCCGTCACGTCGACGCCCTCGACGGGGCCCTCGACGCCCGCCTTGTCGAAGAACTGGATCTCCGAGATGGCCGTGTCGTTCCAGGTCGTGCCCTTGTAGACGGCGCGCAGGTAGATCTTCACCGACGAGACCGTCTTCGGCTCCTTCAGCGTGATCCACTGGGCCTCCATCTTGTCCTCGATGGCGACGCGCTCCGACGTGAAGTCGGGGAACTTGAACTCGATCTCGTGCACCCGGTTGTGCCGCTCCCAGTACTCCTTGTCGATGAAGCAGCCGCCCCAGATGCGGATCTTCGCGAGCTCGACCTCGCCGTCGAACTTCACCGAGATGTACTTGCCGAGGCCCGCGGATCCCTCCCCTTCGATCCACATCTCGCCCTTCATCTGGTCGACCAGCTTGTCGGGGCCGTAGGTGATGCCCTTCTCCGCGTCGACGTAGACGGAGTTGGCGTCGACCGAAGCGGGGACGTGTTGCTTCGCGGACGCGGGGACGGCGATGAGGCCGATGAGGGCCGTGAGGGCGATCGTGAGCCGGTTCATGGTCCGGGGACTCTCCTGGATGCGTCGTCGTGGGGGCGGGCGCGGCACGGACGGGGTCGTGCGTCCTTCCCCTGATGGAGCGGGATGTTGCAGAGGTCCCCCGCCCCTTGTCAATCGCTGCGTGAACCTCGCTCCATAGGACCGATCGAAGGTCGCGCCGGGGTCGCCTGTGCTACAAACCCGCATCTTTTCGCGCGGGCGTGATCTTCGGGGGGATCGCACCGCGAATCGGAGTGACATGTACATGGCTGCGCGCCCGCAAACGGCCCCTGTCGAAACCCGCGAAGACTTGGTGGAGGCGCTCTTCCACGGCACCGGCTCGACCTACGGCGAGATGGTCCACTTCGCCACCCTCGGTCGCGACAAGCGCTGGAAGGAAGAGCTGCTCAAGCTCATGAAGAGCCCGCAGCGCGTGCTCGACCTGGCCTCCGGGACCGGCATCCTCAGCCTCGAGATGGCGGGCCGCTTCGACTGCCACGTCACCGGCGTGGAGCTCCGCGACGAGTACTGCGTGGAGGCCCGCGAGCGCGCCGCAGGCCTGGGCATCACCGACGTCCGCTTCTTCGTCAGCCCCGCCGAGCAGTTCCTGATCGACGAGACCTTCGACCACATCACCAGCTGCTACATCCCGAAGTACATCGCTCGCCTCGACGTGCTCGTCGCCAACCTGGTGAAGATGCTCGCCCCCGGCGGCCGCATCCTCCTGCAGGACTTCGCCTACCCCGACAAGGCTTGGGTGCAGGACATCTTCGACCAGCACTTCGAGCGCATGCAGGCCCGCGCCGCCGAGGAGCACCCGGACTGGGTCACCATGTTCGAGCGCCTCCCGGCGGTCATCCGCGAGAGCAAGTGGGTCGAGAACCTGGTCGCCGAGCTCGACAAGAACGGCCTCGTGGACGTCACCGTCCACCTCCAGACCCAGGGCCTGAGCGCGATCGTCGAAGGCCGCAAGCCCGAATAGGGCCCCCAGCCAAGCCTGAACAGGGCTGCGAGCCGGCGCCCCCGCCCTAGAAGTTGACGATCACCCGGGCCTTCGCTCCGTTGAAGGCCGGGACCGTGCGGCACGCGCCCCCGGTGCACACCACGCCCGCCTTCTGGCCCCCCACGAAGACGTTCACCTCGAGGTTGCTCACCGGCTTCAGGATGATCGATCCGCCGATGTACGCGGACGACTTGAAGTCGGCGTCGTAGACCAGGTTGCCGGGGCTGCCGTCGTTGGTCTGTCGCTGGACGATCGGGTCGTCCGTGAAGTCGAGGTGCAGCGCGGCGGTGTACTTGCCGAACAGGGTCACGCTGAGCGCGTTCTCCATGGAGATCCAGCCGTCGTTGGGGCTGCACGTCTCCTCGCCGTCCACGTCCCAGCAGAAGCCCGGGTCGTCGAGCGTGTAGTGGTAGCGCCGGAACCAGCTGACCCACTCCACCGCCACCGGCCCCACGGTCACGCCGAAGTCCACCGAGAAGTGCAGCAGCCCGTTGTGCCGCAGGTACTGCTCCGCGCTCGCCTCGCGCTGCTCCTCGGGGACCAGGTCCGCGGGCGTCCGGACGGGGACGTCGTGCCGGTAGCCGACGTGCCCCTTGAGGTGCAGGTCGACCTTCTCGAGGTGAATGGGCTGGGCGAGCGTGACGACGGGGCTGAAGCCGACCTCGCGTTGGACGGCGAACGGCGGGTGCGGCTCCATGTCGAAGCTGTTGGTGAACGCGAACCCGATCGTGGTGAAGCTCTGGAGCAGGAACAGCTCGGCCGACGCGCGCCAGCCCGCGATGTCGTTGGACGCGATCGACGTGAAGGAGTCCTCGGTCGTCGACTGCTCCCACTCCAGCGACGGCGGCGAGTTGTACTGGACCGGCACGACGGGCCCGTCGCGCTTGAGGACCTGCGCGTCCTTGTAGCGTTTGCCCTCGATCGTGAGGGTGAGCGGACCCGCGTAGCCCGTGACCGCCCCGTAGATCGCGTACCCCGACGTGGGCTCGACGGAGTCCTCGGGCGCGTCCTCGTCCGTCCCGTATGCGAAGCCGTTGCCCTCGACGTAGATGTCCACCGCGCCGCCGATGCCGTTGACGGCCACCGTGCCTCCGAGGCCGAGCGACCCCGTCTCCGTGAGCTCGTAGCCGACCCCCTGCACCGACAGCTCCACGAGCTTGTGCGGACGCAGCTTGAGCACCCCGCCCGCGAGCAGCGTCGGCTCGAACCGCCGGATGTTCTTGTTCCGCAGCTCCATCGACACCTCCTGCGGGTTGGGCGTGCCGAGCAGGAACGTGAAGTCGAGGGGCTTCGTGCGCAGGTCCACGCGGGCGCCGAGCAGGCTGTTGTCCTGGTCGACCTCCGGCTTCTTGGTCATCGAGAGCAGGATCCCGCGGCCGAACGCGGCGTAGTAGTCGCCGAGCCAGACGTCGATGTTCTTGCTCGAATACCGCCCCCACACCTTCTCGAGCCGGACCATCGCGGGGTCGCCGATCTGGTCGTCCCAGCCCGGGCCGAAGATGGGGTTGGGCGACCCGCACTCGGTGTCGTCGCCGAACGCGTCGGCGAACTCGGTGGCGTAGCCCGCGTCGGAGCACTGCGGAGCCACGCCCACGGTGTCCACCTGCGCGCCGATCGAGAACTGCTTGATCTGGAGGTCCGCCGTGAAGCGGTTCACCAGCTCCACGAACCCCAGCGGGGCGGGGATGGCGTCGTCGGGTTCTTCGTCGATGAAGGTGTTGAACTTGAAGTAGAAATCGTTCGAGACGCTCAACACGGAGCCGGGCAGGACCTGGCCGTCCACCTCCTTGCCGAGGGGGACGGCGCCCGCCGGACCGGCCGCCGTGGTCGCGACGATCGCCGCCGCCAGCGCGAACGTCGTCCGCGCGAATCGATGCTGCATCCGCCCTCCATGCGCCCGCGGGCGCGGTCGGCTACTGGTCCATCAGGGCCTTGACCCACTCTTCCAGCTTCGCCTCGTCGCCGTCGGTGAAGCCCTTCTTGCGGTGGTGGATCAGCTTGTCCTTGCCGATGATCAGGGTGTACGGCATGTCCTTGCGCTTGTTGAGCTGCGAGACGACCTTCGTCTCCGCGTCGAGCAGGACGACCGGCTCGTAGGCGAACCGCTTCACGATCCCCTTCACCTTGGCCAGGTCACGGGCCTCGTCGGCGCTGATCGAGATGATCTGCAGCTTGTCCGCGTGGGCCTTCTGCATCTCGTTCAGCTTCGGCATCTCCTTCATGCAGGGCGTACACCAGGTGGCCCAGAAGTTGATGAGGATGACCTTGTCGCCCAGGTAGTCGCTGAGGCTCGCGTTGCCGCCCGCGAGGTTCGGCAGCGTGAAGTCGGCGATGGCCTCGGGCTCGGCCACGGCGTCGTCGGCGGCGAGGGCGGGGAGCGCGGCCAGCGCGATGAGGACCAACGGCGCGGCGAAGAGGCGCAGGAAACGGGACATGGGCAGGGACTCCGGGAGCAGGCGCGGACGAGGCGGGCGCTACTCGCTGTTTTCTTCATCGGGAGGGGACTCGTCGTCGATTCGACGGAACGAGTCGCCCCACTCTTCAAGAGAGAATCGCACGCCGTCGAGAATGTCGCTCCCGGCGGGCACGGACGTGAACCGGTCGAAGATCTCGCCGGTGGGCGCGATCAGCCAGAAGGTCGGGAACGGCGGCTGCCCCCACGCGGTGCGCGTCGTCTCCTGGGCGGTGTCCACGAGCACCGGGTACTCGGCGTGATAGTCCTCGGCCCACTGGGCCGCGTCGTCCGCGCTCGCGGGGCTGCCGCCGATGTTCTGGACGAGCACGGTGGTGATGAGCGACGGGGCGATCTGCTGCATCGCCTCGAGCAGCTCCGCGGACTCGGCCGCCGCCTTGTTGCAGGGCCCGCACCAGACCGACGAGAGGTCGAGCAGCACCGTCTGGCCCAGCAGCTGGCGGAAGTCGACGAGGTTGTTGTTCTGGTCGGCCAGGCCGCCGGGGACCACGACGCCGTCTTCGTCGTGGACCATGAACGGCAGCATGAGGTCGCCGACCTCGAGGCCGGTGCCGTCGTACTCGTCGTGCTCCTGGAGGATCGACGGCCATCCGTTCTCCGCGAACGCCGGCCGGGGCGGGACCACCTCCGGAATCGGGTTGCGGGGGGAGCACCCCAGGGCGGCGACCGCCACCGCTACGAGGCCCGAGCGGACGAGGAAGGAGGACGTGGACATGGGCTCAATCTACCTTGGCGATCGCGACACTTCGGTGAAGAGAGCGTCCAGCGAAGGTCAAGGATTCGCTACCTGATCCGGCCCGTCGCGCCCAGACCCCAGAAGAAGCGGAAGGTCCCGGGGGACGTCTGCACCGTGTAGCTGGAGTGGTCGATCATCGAGACCGTGTGGGGCGACTCCCAGCCCGCGCCGACGTCGATGGCGATCTGGATCTCGCGCCGCGGGCGGATGCGGAAGCCGAGGCCGAAGTCGACCTCCACGTGCTCGCCTTCGACCGAGAGGCGGCCCACGGTGGCCTCCATGGGCACCGGGATCCAGCTCCCGACGCTCTGCTCGTGGGGTCCCACGTACCGGACGCCGATGCCGATGTCGAGGCCCATGCGCTCGTCCGTCTCGGGGACCTCGCGCAGGGCGACCTCGGTGCCGAAGCGCACCCCGATCGTGTTCGCCGGGTCGAACTCCGTGCCCTCGGGATCGCCGTCGGCGGCGGGGATGTCGAGCCCGTCGGCGTCCCGGGTGGGCTGCCGATAGGGGGCGCTGAGGACCGCGTTCACCGCGATGTACGGCTCCACCAGCTTCACCCGGCGCGACGCGGTCATGCCCAGCTCCAGGGCGGGCCCGCCGCGGCCGGGACCGGCGGTGCCGTCGTCGCGCACCGCGTCGTGGTTCTCGCCCGACGGGGCCCGAACCCCGACGTCGAAGGCGAGCGTCGCGGCGGCCACGCGTCCGGGCACCCCGCGCTCGGCGAAGGGGACGAACCGGAAGAGGACGCCGAGGTCCCCGAACCCGACGTGGTTTCGCGCCCCCGGGGAGGCGTCGAGCACGGTCGCGGGGAGCGCCCGCCCGGCCACCATCGTGGCCTTGTCCTGCTCGGGATCGAAGCGCATGTCGAACCCCTCGATCCATCGCCGCTGCCGATGGAAGACCAGGGGGAAGTCGAGGCCGACGGTGATCCCGTGCACGACGGCGAACCGGGCGGTGATGTCCAGACCGTGGGACATCTGCGTGTAGTTGCCCACCACGGCGTAGGACCGGCTCGCCGACGCGCGGTCGCGGATCGCGCCGGGCTCGAGGAAGCCGCGGTACATGAAGTCGACGTCGCCTCGCCACTGGGGGGGCGTGGCGGTGCGCTCGCCGGCGTGGGCGAGGCCGGGCAGCGCGAGCCCGACGAGGGCGGCGATGAGTCCGATCTTCACGCTTCGCCCTCCATGTCGCGGAGATCGTAGTCCTTCATCTTGAGCTGCAGTCCCTTGCGCGAGATCCCGAGCTTCTTGGCGGCGTGCGTGACGTTCCAATCGGCCTCCTTGAGCTTTTGGAGGATGACCTCCCGCTCCAGCTGCTGCGTGTGCACGCGGACGATGTCCTTGAGGTTCCCGTCGACGGTCACCGGGTCGATGCGGCTGTCCGTGATCGGGGCCCCGCCGGCGCCCTTTCGGACCTCGGGCGGGACGTCGTCCAGGGTGAGGATGGTCCCGTCCGTGAGGAGGACCATGCGCTCGATGGCGTTCTCGAGCTGGCGGATGTTCCCCGGCCAGTCGTGACGCACCATCTGGAGCTCCGCCTCGGGCGTGATCCCGCGCACGTCCCGGCCGAGCCGTCGGCGGAACTTGTCGATGAAGTGGCGGATGAGGACGGGCAGATCCGTGGGGCGCTCGCGCAGGGGCGGGAGCCGGATAGGCACGACGTTGAGGCGGTAGAAGAGGTCCTCGCGGAACGTGCCCTCGCGGACCATCGTCTCGAGATCGGCGTTGGTGGCGGCCACCAGCCGCACGTCCACCGCGACGGGCTTGAGGCCGCCCACGCGCTCCACGACCCGCTCCTGCAGGACGCGCAGGAGCTTCACCTGCATGGCCGCGGGCAGCTCACCGATCTCGTCCAGCAGCAGCGTGCCCTGGTGCGCGAGCTCGAACCGCCCCGGGCGACGGGCGGTGGCGCCCGTGAAGGCGCCCTTCTCGTGGCCGAACAGCTCGGACTCGAAGAGCGTCTCCGGGATCGCCGTGCAGTTCACGGTGATGAAGGGGCCCTCCGCCCGCTGGCTGAGGCGGTGGATGGCCGTGGCGACCAGCTCCTTGCCCGTGCCCGACTCGCCCTGCAGCAGGATCGTCGTGGGCGACGGGGCCACCTTCCTCAGCAGCGCGAAGAGCTCCTGCATGGGGGGCGAGACGCCGATGATCGAGCCGAGGATGGCGGCGGCCGGGTCGTCGTCGTCGTCTTCGTCCGTGCGCAGGGAGATCGGCGGGAGCGTCGCCTCCAGGGGGTCGAGGGGCTCGTAGGCGCGGTCCCGGTTGGCCTCCCGCTGGGCCAGCCCGCGGTTCACGACGAGGGCGAGCTCGTCGTTGTCGAAGGGCTTGGTGACGAAGTCGAACGCCCCCTCGCGCATCGCCTCGACCGCCGTGTCCACGGTGCCGTGGGCCGTGATGAGGACGACGGGCGTGTCGGGGTGGCGACGCTTCACGACGCGCAGCAGATCCATGCCGTCGCTGCCGGGCATGCGCAGGTCGGTGAGCACGAGATCGTAGGACGGCTCGGCCTTGCGCAGCATGGCGCGGGCCTCGTCGCCGTCGGTTGCGCCGTCCACGTCGTGGCCCTCGGCCTGCAGGAGGCCCTGGAGCACGCGGCGCATGTTGCGCTCGTCGTCGACCACGAGGATGCGGTGTTGCAACGGCTCTCCCGGCCCGGCGGAGGCCGGGATCGTCGGAGTATAGACGTCTGCGGCGGTGGGTATCGTGGCCCCCGTGCTCGACGCCGCCTTCGTCCTGTTCGTGATCGCCATCGCCTGGCTGGGGTGGTTCCGCGGCTTCCTCTCCCAAGTCGCCGGGCTGTTCGCCGCGGTCGGGCTGTGGGTCTTCTTCGACGCGTGGTACCCGCCCATCGATCTCGCGCTCGCGGGCGTCGGCCCCGCCTTCTCGGAGCACCCCTACATCCGCAAGCTCGTCGGCTTCGTGGGGGCGTACTTCGCGTGCATGGTCGTGATCTTCCTGTTCGAGGCGGCGGTGGTGCGGAAGATCAAGGCGCTCGAGAAGGGCAACCGCGGGCTGGGCGTGGCGGTGGGGGCGCTGAAGGGCCTCCTGTACGCCACGGCGCTGCTGTGGATGGTCGAGACGTCGTTGCTGTGGAAGAAGCCGACGGACGAGCCCGCCCCGTCGTGGCTCACCCGGTCCGTCGCGCTGCACACCCTGGGGCCGTACAACCCCGTGCGGGTGTTCAGCCTCAAGGAGGCGCTCGAGAACGCGCTCGCGCGGCGGGGGAAGTCCGGGGACGTGGAGGGGGACGACGACTCGGCCGACGGCTCGCAGGAGGACCCGACGGCCCCGCCCGAGACGCTCGAGGAGTCGGGGACGGTGCGCCGCCTCTTCCTGGCGTCGCCGATCCGCAGGCTGATCGAGGAGGCCGCGGCCGAGTCCGAGTGGCAGGGCCGCGGCTACGGCGACATGGTGATGGACCCCCGCGTGCGCGAGGTCCTCGGCGACGCGGGCCTGGTGGAGCTGCTGCTCGGAGAGTGACGAGACGAAAAGTCTCGCTTTCCGCCCCGACTCGGCGAGTAGACCCCGAAAACGAGACTTTCAGTCTCGGGGCCCGATCAACACGACGAACTCCCCGCGCGGCTGCTTGTCCGTCCAGCGCTCGACGAGCTCCGCGAGCGTGCCGCGGTCGAACTCCTCGTGGATCTTCGTCAGCTCCCGGGCGATGACGGCGGGGCGGTCGTCGCCGGCGACCTCGCGGGCGATGGCGAGGTCCTTCACCACCCGGTGCGGCGACGCGTACAGGATGGTCGTGCCCCCGGAGGCCAGCGCCTCGACCAGCACCTTGCGGCGACGCCCGGGTCGCCCCGGCAGGAAGCCGACGAACTGGAAGCGATCCGTCGGCAGGCCGGACGCGCACAGCGCCGTGATGACGGCCGACGGCCCCGGGACCGGCACGACCGTCCCCCCGGCCTCGATCACCGCCGCGACCAGCGGCGCGCCGGGATCCGAGATGGCGGGGGTGCCCGCGTCCGACACGACGGCCAGGGACTCGCCCCGCGCCAGCCGACCGAGCACGCGCCCGATCTTCGCCTTCTCGTTGTGCCCGTGAAGGGACTGCATGGGCGTCGCGTGACCCAGGTGGGTGAGCAGCGTGCGGGTGCGCCGGGTGTCCTCGGCCAGCACGCCGTCGACCTCGCCGAGCACGCGGGCGGCGCGGACGGTGATGTCCTCGAGGTTCCCGATGGGCGTCGCCACGACGTAGAGGGTGCCGCTCCCCTCGTCGAACTCGGCCGGTTCGACCTGGCGCGGCCGCCGATCGGGCCGGCGCTCGGCTCTACGCCGGGCCATCGAAGGCGTCGGGCAGGAAGCGCACGCGGTGGCGGTCGTCCAGCTCCTCGACGCTGAGCACGGCGTAGTGCGGGATCAGCTCGAGCAGCGACGGCCGACGGGACATCAACGTGCGGGCGAGGGTGTGCATCGTGCGCCGCCGCTTCCAAGTGACGGACTCGAAGCCGTCCCCGAAGCGTCCGGTGCCTTCGCGCGCGCGCCGCGTCTTCACCTCGATGAAGTAGAGGTGACGGCCGGATCGGCTCACGAGGTCGAGCTCGCCGCGGCGGGTGCGGAACCGGCGCACGACGATCGAGTGCCCACGCCGGAGCAAGAACGACGAGGCCACGTCTTCCCCGCGACGACCCACCTCACAGCGGTCGTCGGGAGCGGACTTGGCGTCGGGGGCTACGGGCGCCTCAGGCTTCGGCGGTGAAGGTCTCGACGACCGGCTTGTCGGCCGATCGGACCTCCGCCAGGCGCGCCTTCTTGCCGCGCAGCGAGCGGATGTAATACAGCTTGCTGCGGCGGATCTTGTTGCGGCGCTTCCACTCGATCTTCGCGATCGAGGGGGAGTAGAGGGGGAAGATCCGCTCGACGCCGACCCCGTGCGACACCTTGCGCACGGTGATGGAGGAGCGGATTCCGCGGTCGCGCGTGGCGATCACGAGACCCTCGAAGACCTGGATGCGCTCCTTGGCGCCCTCCGTGATGCGGACGTGCACGCGGACGGTGTCGCCGGTGCGATAGCGCGCCTGGGGGTTGGCCTTGCGGCTCTCCAGGTCGACCTGCTCGATGATCTTGCTCATGGTCTTCTTGCTCTTCGTTTCCGAGCCCAGAGGTCGAGACGCAAGTACCTGCGGAAACTCGACATTCGGTCGTTTCGCGCCTCCGCCTGGCGGACGCGGACGCGTCTTTTACTCCTCTTCGGGGGGGAGATCCAGCGTTTCCAGCAGATCCGGTCGGTCTCGACGGGTGCGGGCGCGCGCACGGGCGAGCCGCCAGGCCGCGATCTTGGCGTGGTCGCCCGAGAGCAGCACGGGCGGGACCTCCGCGCCGCGGAAGGCGCGGGGCCGCGTGTAGTGGGGGTATTCGAGCAGCGTCTCGCCCGTGGATGAGGGCTCGAACGACTCCTCGCGGGTCGAGTCGGCGTTCCCGAGGGCCCCCGGCAGCAGGCGCGCGACGGCGTCCACCACCGCGATCGCCGCGGGCTCCCCCCCGGTGAGCACGTAGTCCCCGATGGACACGGCGCCGTCCACGTACGCGTCCACGCGCGCGTCGATCCCCTCGTAGCGCCCGCAGACCAGCACCAAGTGGTCGACGGTCGCCGCGATCTCGTGAGCCCACGCGCGCGAGAACGCCCGCCCGCCGGGGGACGTGATCAGCACCAGGCGACGCCCTCCCTCGGGGGTCTTGGCGGCCGCGTCCTCGATCGCGGACACCAGGGGGCCAGGCTTCATGACCATGCCGGAGCCGCCGCCGTAGGGGCTGTCGTCGAGCTGCCGGTGCTTCCCCTCGCCGTACGGGCGCAGATCGACGACCTCGGCCGTGATCACGCCGTCTTGGGCGGCCCGTCCGAGGATGCTCGCGCCCAGGTACGGGGAGACCGCCTCGGGGATGACTGTGAGGACGTCGAAGCGCACGACGGCTCTAGAACAGCTCGTAGTGGACGGTGATCCGGCGGGCGCCTCGATCGACGTCGAGCACGACGTCCTTGATCGCGGGGATCAGGGTCTCGCCCTCGCCGTCGCGCACGACCCAGATGTCGTTGGCGCCGGTCTGGAAGACGGCCTGGATGGTGCCGAGCTCGCCCTTCACGTCGTCGATCACGGTCATGCCGTGCAGCTCGTGCACGTAGACCTCGTCGGGGTCCTCGAGCTCGGGGAGCAGGGCCGCGGGCGCGAGCAGCTCGAGCCCCGTGAGGGCCTTCGCGTCCTGCGGCGAGGTCACGTGCTCGAAGGTGATGATGAGCTTGCCGCCCTTGTCCTGCCACCGGTCCACCGCGACGGGGGCGGTGGGGAAGCCCTTTCCACGCAGCCACTGCACCTCGGCGTCCGCCCAGGCGAGGTCGCTGTCCGGGTTGTACAGGCGGACGGTGAGCGCGCCGTGCACGCCCCAGACCTTGCCGAGCTTGCCCACGGGTACGAGCTCGTCGCGCTTCAGGGGCGCGACGTCGTCGAGAATGATGAGCAGATCCCGGCCGCGAGGCGCGCCGGGCAGGGACGACCGGCGGCTCACGGCCGCCCCCGAGAACGAGATGCAAGCGCCCCAAGCGCGCGCAGCGGAGCGAAGCGAAGCGGAGTCATGGGAGGTACCGCGGGGCCCCCGGCTGGGAATCGGCGCATACGAAGCGAGCCGGTTCCTAGTTGGGGTGCTTAGTCGTCTTCCTCTTCGCCTTCATCGTCGTCCTCGAAGTCGTCGTCGTCGAGGATCCAGAGGCGGGCGCGCCGGCGGTGCTTGGTGCCCCAGGCGTCCAGCATCGTGCGGAGGGCGTTGGCGAGCTGCGCGCGGTCGGCCAGGAGCATGTCCCGGTCCTCGGGCGCGAGCGCCAGCTCGAGGGTGAGGCCCTTGTCTTCGTCGACGGCCTCGATGTCGATCTCCTCCGGCTCGGAGACGAACGACTGGATCAGGTACTGGATGAAGTCTTCCACGGCGACCTAGGCGTCGGCCGGGGTGGCGTTGCGGACCTGCTTCACCAGGCGGGCCACGGCGTCGGTGGCCTTCGCGCCCTGGCCGAGCCAGTAGTCGATGCGATCGAGCTTGAGGTTCACGCCGGCGTTGGTGCCGGTGGCCGTGTAGGTACCGAGGATCTCGATGAAGCGACCGTCGCGCGGGGCACGCACGTCGGCAGCGACGACTCGGTAGACGGGCGCCTTCTTGGCGCCGTGGCGGGCGAGGCGGATGGAAACCATCGCGTTCGTCTCCTGGGCCGGAGGGCCGGCCGATAAGGGAAAACCTTGTTCGTTCAAGTACTTGCGCCCGAAGTCCGGCCGCAGGGACGCGCGAATATACACAGATGCCCTCGCCGTGTCCCGAAAAGTGCGAGCCGTCGCCCGCGCGTCGACCGGGTACCCTCCGCGGCCATGCGCCCCCTCCTGTTCGTCGTCGCCCTCCTCATCCCCGCGCCCGCCTGGGCGGACGAAGCCCCGGCCGGCGATGCCTCCGAGGCCGCGGCCGCCGAGGAGCCGGCCGTCGCGGAGCCCGAGGACCCGCACCGTTGGCTGGAGGAGGTCGAGGACGAGCGGGCGCTCGACTGGGTGCGGGCGCGGAACGCCGAAGCCACGGCGCCGATCGAGGCGGATCCGGGGTTCGAAGCGATGGAGACGCGCGTGCGCGCGATGCTCGATTCGCCCGACAAGATCGCCTACCTGTCCCAGCGCGGGGAGCACTTCTACAACTTCTGGAAGGACGCGGATCACCCGCGCGGGCTGTGGCGACGCACGACGCTCGACTCGTATCGGAGCGGCGAGCCCGCCTGGGACGTCGTGCTGGACGTCGACGCGCTGGGCGAGGCCGACGGCGTGAAGTGGGTGTGGCACGGCGCCGAGTGCCTGCCCCCGGCCTTCGCCCGCTGCCTCGTGTCGCTCTCCCGCGGCGGCTCCGACGCGGACGTGGTGCGCGAGTTCGACACGACCACCAAGGCCTTCGTCGAGGGCGGGTTCGAGCTGCCCGAGGCGAAGCAGTCGGCGCACTGGATCGACGAAGACACCCTGTACGTGTCCACGGACTTCGGCGAGGGCACGATGACCGACTCGGGGTACGCCCGCATCGTGAAGCGATGGAAGCGAGGCACGCCCCTCGCGGACGCCGTCACCGTGCTCGAAGGGGAGCAGGCCGACATCTCCGTGGGAGCCTTCCGGGACCACACCCCGGGGTTCGAGCGCGAGGTGGTCTATCGCGGCCTCACCTTCTGGACGCGCCGCCTGTACGTCGTCGGCAAGAAGGGCCTCACCGAGATCGAGCGGCCGCTCGACAGCGGCACGTCGCTGTGGCGGGAGCACCTCCTGTTCGAGCCCAAGACCGACTGGGAGGTGAACGGCACCACCTACAAGGCGGGGTCGCTGCTGGTGGCCCCGTTCAAGAGGTGGATGAAGGGCAAGAAGGAGCTGAGGGTGCTGTTCGAGCCCACCGCCTCCACGTCGCTGGTGGGCACGAGCACCACGCAGAACCACCTGATCGTGACGACGCTCGATCACGTGCGCAGCCGCATCGAGGTGCTCACGCCTCCGAAGAAGAAGAAGGACGACTGGTCCCGGTCCGCCCTCCCGGGGCTGCCGGACAACGCCCGCGTCTCCGTCTGGTCCGCCGACGCGCACGGCTCCGACGACTACTGGATGACCGTCACCGACTTCCTCACGCCCACGACGCTGTCCTACGGGACCGTGGGCGGAGGCCCGGCCCAGGCGCTGGCCTCGCTGCCCGCGATGTTCGACACCGAGGGGCTGGTCGCGACGCAGCACTTCGCCACCTCGAAGGACGGCACGCAGATCCCCTACTTCCAGGTGGCGCGCGAGGACCTGGTGCTCGACGGCACCGCGCCGACGCTCCTGTACGGCTACGGCGGGTTCGAGGTGTCCCTGCAGCCGCGCTACAGCGCCACCCGCGGGATGACGTGGCTGGAGCGGGGCGGCGTGTACGTCCTCGCGAACATCCGCGGGGGGGGCGAGTACGGCCCGTCGTGGCACCAGGCCGCCCTCAAGGAGAAGCGCCACCGGGCCTACGAAGACTTCGCCGCCGTGGCGGACGACCTCGTCGCTCGGAAGGTGACGTCGCCCGCGCGCCTCGGCGCCCAGGGGGGCAGCAACGGCGGCCTGCTCGTGGGCAACATGTACACCCTGTACCCGGACCGGTTCGGCGCGATCCTCTGCTCGGTGCCCCTGCTCGACATGCGTCGGTACAGCAAGCTGCTGGCGGGCGCGTCCTGGATGGGCGAGTACGGCGACCCGGACGTCCCCGAGCAGTGGGAGTACATCCGCACCTTCTCGCCGTACCACAACTTCGACGCGTCCCAGGACCACCCGCCGATGCTCCTGACCACGTCCACGCGCGACGATCGGGTGCACCCCGCCCACGCGCGCAAGATGACCGCCAAGCTGATCGAGGCGGGCAAGGACGTCCTCTACTACGAGAACATCGAGGGGGGGCACGGCGGCGCGGCGGACAACGCCCAGCGGGCCCACCTGTACACCCTCCAAGCCGTCTTCTTGTGGAACACCCTGACGGGCAGCGGAGCCGCCGGCGCGGAGGCGACTCCCGAACCGGAGCCCGCCGAATGAGACGCCTCCTCCTCCTCCCGCTGCTGCTGGTCGGCTGCCCCGA